>Ga0075122_10000135_pt1 | contig 58932 bp, 62 predicted proteins | sample AntAceMetag02UKB_FD_69790 | JGI IMG/M metagenome (GOLD analysis project Ga0075122, IMG submission 69790) | Saline lake microbial communities from Ace Lake, Antarctica - Antarctic Ace Lake Metagenome 02UKB | ecosystem: Environmental > Aquatic > Non-marine Saline and Alkaline > Saline | place... | reverse complement strand
TAGGCAATGTAGCTTTAGTTAATTCATTACAGGGAGTACAATATATATTCTTAATTATCTTAATTTTATTTTTATCAGCCAAGTATCCGAAAATTTTAAAAGAAGAATTGGGTGGCGGAGTACTTATTCAGAAATTTTTAGGCATTGTCCTTATCAGTTTAGGGTTGTATATGTTAATTATGTAATACAGAACACTAAATATGTAACATAAAAAAGAAATATGGATATGTTAATTTTTATTTTTATTGTACTTTATGTTGTTTTAGCGGTTATTAGGTTAGACTGGGCGGTGATGTTGATTTTAGTAGCAATGCCTACCTATTTAATCAGATGGCAGATTTTTGGAATTCCATTTACATTACTTGAGGCCATGATTTTGACTTCATTTTTTATTTGGTTTATTACTAAAACTGAATTTAGAAATTTTATTCGAGGTAAATATAGTTGGAAAGATTTTAAATCCAGCCGAGCTAAGCGCATACCATATCCGTTCGGTTTAGAAATTATATTATTATTGATTGTATCTTTTATAGCTGTAGCTATATCAGGTTTTAGCGACGTGGCTCTAGGTGTCTGGAAAGCATATTTTTTTGAACCTGTACTTTTTTTTATATTAATGCTTAATTTATTTGTTGATAAGGATAATGGAATTCAAGCTACTAAAAGTTCTCAACCACCCCTAGCCCCTCCTTACATAAGGAGGGGAACTCATGGAATAGGATTTGGTATAGAAAAAATTTTGTGGACTTTGGCAGTTTCGGCTTTAGCAGTGTCTGCCTTAGCGATTTATCAGAAGATAACCGGGGATTTAATTTTTAATAAGTTTTGGGCTGATTCAGCTACTCGGCGGGTAGTTTCATTTTTTGGCTATCCGAATGCGGTAGGCTTATATTTGGGACCGTTGGTGATGATTATGATGGGGTGGTTATTTAAATTGGCTTATGATTATAAAAAATTTGGCTGGAAAATTTTGAATTTCAAATTTCAAATTTCAAATAAATTTTCAATTTTCAATTTTCAATTTTTAAAATTATTTTTTATTATTTTGACAATCGCAACTTCTCTTTTAGCGGTTTATTTTGCTAAATCTAAAGGCGCAGTAGTGGGAGTGGGATTTGGGTTAATTATTTTTGCAATATTCGCTGGAGGAAAAAAAATAAGATGGGCGGTTTTGGGACTACTTTTAATTACTATAATTGGTATATCAGTTTACGCGCCTTTACGAAATTATACTTTAGATAAAACAATATACAGCAAATCAATACAAATTAGGCGAATTGGATGGAGAGAGACCAAGACGATGCTTAAGGATGGGCGTATTATAAGTGGAGCTGGGTTAGCTAATTATCAGTCGGCAGTAGCACCGTATCACCAGGAAGGGGTTTTTATTGAGGATTATCGTGATCCGGATTGGCTAAATAAAATAAGAGCCAGCGCGGGATTTAGACAAGAGTTTTGGCAACCGTTAGAAATTTATTTATATCCGCATAATATTTTTTTAAATTTTTGGAGCGAGTTAGGGCTAGCTGGATTATTGTTATTTATTTGGATTATTGGTAAGTATTTGGTATTTGGTATTAAGTATTTAGTATCTAATGGTGATAAAAAATATTTAGTCATAGGATTGATTGGGGCGATGGTTGTTGTTGTTGTACATGGTTTGGTGGATGTACCTTATTTTAAAAACGATTTGGCCGTTATGTTTTGGGTTTTAGTTGCTTTGATGAGTATGTGTTGTATAAAGCATAATAAATAGGTGGGATGGCTCGAGCTTGGTTTAAGGCGCTGCACTCGAAATGCAGTGAGGGTTTACGCTCTCCGTGGGTTCAAATCCCACTCCCACCGCAGAATAAATAGTGAGTTCGTCGGGTCATTCGACCCGACGCCCAGTCGGATGACTGGGTGAATCCCTGCCTCTCCGCCAGATGTCCGCGTTGGAACCATGAAATTTATGAGTAAATTTAAATACATTATTTTTGATTGGTCAGGCGTTATAAATGATTCTGTTGAGAATCATCTTTGCGTGGTTAATAAAATGTTTAAAGAATTGGGAGTCGAGGAAATTACTTTAGAAGAATTGAAAGAAAATTGGGAGCAACCTTATATGCGTTTCTATAATAAATATTTACCTAATTTAACCATAGAAGAACAGAAGATTGCTTATAGGAAAGCTGTTTTTGAGTGCCCAAAAGGAAAACCATATCCGGGGATTGTGAATATTTTAAAGGAGTTTAAAAAAGCAGGGATAAAAATGGCAATTTTAAGCTCTGATCTTCCAGAAACCCTTCAACCTGAAATAAAAAGTTTTGGTCTTGAGAATATATTTATTGATGTTATCACTGATGTTCATGACAAATCAGAGGGTATGTATGAATTAATAGCCAGAAATGATTTTAAAAAAGAGGAAACAATTTTTATTGGTGACTCGAATCACGAAATAGAGGAAGGTAAAAGTGCTGGCGTTAAAACAGGCGCAGTTACTTGGGGGTTTAGCACAGAAAAAAAATTAAGAGATTTAAATCCTGATTTTTTGATTCGTAACTTAAATGATTTAAAATCGGTAATTCTTTAATTATAAAAACATCTAATTTCTTTAAATCAAGAATTTTAATGCTAATAAAGCCAAAGCCTATTATTTTTTTTATATCCAACAAAGGGTTCACGATTATTGAATTGATTGTTGTAGTAGCAATAATTGGAGTTCTCTCCACCATCGTGATTTCAAATGTGAAACGAGCGCGCGAAGCGGCATATTTTGCCGGAGCGAAGGAAGAAATGAGTAGCATTCATAATTCTGTGGAGTTGTATTTAAGCGATCATGGCGAGTATCCGCCTGATACTCTTCGTTCTATTCCTCCTGGCCTTAAAGAATACCTAGTGGGTGATGTTTGGACAACTGCTAAATGGCCCGGTAGTGTATTTGATTGGGATAACTGGTCAGATCCAAATACAGGTGAAAAAATTTACCAAATAAGCATTCGATTTTGTCCTATTGGACAGCCAACTGAATGTCGTTTTCCTAATCAAGTTTGGGCAGAAAATTTTGATATTAGCAGTAGCGTCTATTATTGTATATATGGACCATGCCGGGCGCACATTAGCGAACCGATTGATCACCCTGGTTATTGTGTGAATTGTGGTAACTAATTTTTTAAGAATTTATTGCATAATTAAAATTGGAGTTTTATTTTTTGAGTATGGAAAATAAAAAATCAGGCTTTATTATTATAAATAAACAGATTAATTTTACTTCACATGATGTTATTGTCGTATTACGAGGAATAACTGGTATAAAGAAAATCGGGCATGCCGGCACCTTAGATCCATTTGCGACGGGAATTTTAATTTGTGCGATTGGCCGAGAAGCCACTAAAAAAATAAGCCAATTTGTAAAACTGGACAAGGAATATGAAGCGACTTTGAAACTAGGAGTAGAATCGGATACATATGATAGGGAAGGAAAAATGTCAAAGGTCAAATGTCAAAGGTCGAAAAGAGATGAAATAATTAAAGTATTAGATAAATTTATTGGTAAGCAGGAGCAGGTAGCGCCGATGTTTAGCGCTAAGAAAATAGGTGGAAAAAAATTATATGAGTTGGCTAGAGCAGGTAAAATTATCAAAAGAAAGCCATGTAAAATTGAAATTTATGATATTAAATTACTTAAATATAAATGGCCGGATTTAGAAATTAAAGTTAGATGTTCAACTGGTACTTATATCCGTTCATTAGGGCATGATATCGGGCAGGCGCTTGAATGCGGGGCTTACCTAGAAGAGATTACACGGATAGGAGTAGGAAAATTTAAATTGCCAAACGCGGTAGAGTTGGGTAAATTAAATAAGAGAAATTGGGATAGTTATATTGTTTCATAGTCTCCCCACGGCTCGCGCCTTGGGCGTGGCTAGGGTTTCATTGCTTTATGGTTTTATTGTTTGCGCTGTTTTGTTGTGGTATAATTGAGTTAGTTATAAAGTCAAAAGTCTATAAAATTAATAATTTAGCATTCATAATTTGCCATTCGGCATTTAAAAAATATGTATCCAAAAACCGCTTTAAAAATATTATTAGGTCTTATTATTATTTTAATTATTGTTTTTGTTTCTTTTCGGCTTTATTTAAAAAAGCCAGCTCCGATTGGTCCGACTGGAAGTTTTCCGACCGCGGTTGATATGGTTAAAATAGAGGAAGTTCTTAATAAGAAAAAACAAGGGGCAGAATTGGATTCAAATGAACAGCAGATTTTAGATAATTATGTCGCGGAACAAGTTGAAGAGCGCTATAAGGAAATAGAAAAAAAGTCTGATGAGGAAATAAAAGAACAGGGCTATACGCAAACCGAAGTTGATTTTATTTTAGATCCGAGTAAAACCATTGGGGAAGAGCTAGGAATTAACGGCGATAACCAGTCTCAACCTTTAACTCAGAAAGAAATAGATGCTATTTTGAATCCGTAAATTAGGTATATAGAAATTAGGATATATTTTTTGTCAATAATTTTAAAACAGAGTAGGTATACTCTGTTTTTTTTATTACCCCTTGACAGAATATTATTTTGGGTATATACTTAATAATAGATATGGGTAATTACCTATAATTATTATTAAATTAGCTAAAATTAGCTAAATTATAATTAAACTAGAAAGGAAAGTGATAAATATGCCATATAGAGATGGAACAGGTCCTCAAGGCGCTGGATCCTTAACTGGCCGTGGCTTAGGCTCTTGTGGGCAAGGCATGGCTAGAGGTGGAGGTTTTGGCAGATTTTGCCGAGGTGTTGGCTTTGGACGCAAATTTATAGCTATGGATGATAAAGAAGTCTTAAATGAAGAGGAAAAGATGCTAAAACAAGAGTTAGAATTAGTGCAAAAGGAAAAACAAGCTTTGCGGGGTAAAAAGTAATTCTTATTGTTTAAGATAAATTTAGGACCAAAAGGAAGAGGGATCTTGTTCCGTCAGCCGACGGATGACGAGATTCTTCACCTTTGCTTCTAAAACAATAATAAGGTAAAATAATAATATGATTCATGAATTACGCAGGCATAGATTAGGACGACCGCGATTATGCCGTCAAATTAATTTTCGGCCTCCAGCTTATCATTTTAAACCGCAAGGAATACCATTGCGGAATTTAGATATGATTGAATTAAGCGCGGAAGAAGTAGAGGCCTTGCGCTTAAAAAATATTGAGGATTTAGATCAGATAGAATGCGCCAAGAAAATGAACACTTCACAAAGCACTTTTCAGCGCATTTTATCCAGCGCTTACAAAAAAATAAGCTTAGCTTTAGTTGAAGGAAAGGCAATTAAAATTATAATTAATAAATAATATATGTTTAAAAATTTTTTTGGCCGGAGAAGAGACTCTGAACAAGGACGTGGCCGACAACCAGGCGGTTCTGGCTTGGGTTTGGGAGGGGAATGTGTTTGTCCTAAATGTGGAGCTAAAACGTCTCATCAAAGAGGTGTTCCGTGTTATGAGCAATTCTGCCCTAAGTGTAGCAGCCCGATGGCCAGAAGTTAAAATTTATTAGTTGTTTGATTTTATTTTAGCTAAATTTATTTATTGATATTTTAGTGAATATTTTTTAATTAAATAATAAAAAACAGTATGTCTTTAAAACAAAAGGAATCTGGAGAAATTAAAATTTGTTTTTCTTCAACTGGAAAAACTTTAGATTCTCAGGTTGATCCCCGTTTTGGCCGATGCCAATATTTTTTAATTGTTGATAAAAAAACCGGAAAATTTAAATCAATTGCCAATGAGGGTGTAGAAATTAGTCAAGGAGCTGGTATTTCAGCGGCACAGATAGTGACTAATGAAGGAATTAAGGCGATTATTACCGGTAATATTGGCCCTAATGCTTCTATGGTTTTAAATCAGGCAGGGATTGAAACCTATACAGGCGTTTTTAATAAAACCTGTAAGGAGGCCTTAGAGCTGTTTAATGATGGTAAATTGAAAGCGAATCAAGAGCCGACTGGTCCTGGTGGACATGTTGGTTCAAGCCAAGGTGGTTTTGGTTCAGGTGGTGGTAGCGGTTAGGGTCGTAAAAATTAATAAATATTTTTATTAATTCATATGAAAAAAATTGCAATTACTGGCGGAAAAGGAGGAACAGGCAAATCAACATTTGCTGTTCTTTTGGCAAATAAATTTATTAAACAAGGTAAAAAAGTTATTTTAGTTGATTGTGATATTGAATGTCCAAATGATTATTTGCTTTTAGGGCGAAAGTTGAGTAAGCCGGTTAAAAAAGTTTATGCTAAATTTCCTGAACTTAATAAATCAAAATGCCAAAAATGTGGTAAATGTGTTAAAGTTTGTAAAAGTAAGGCAATTTTTATGGCCCCAGGCCAATATCCGCAATTTTTAAAAGAGCTATGTTCTGGTTGTGGAGCTTGCTGGATTATTTGTCCGAATAAGGCAATTGAAGCTAAATTAAATGAAATTGGGAAAATTTTTGTAGATAAATTAAGTAAAGAATTTTATTTAATTACCGGTTTAGCCAGGCCGGCTTTAGAAGAGACCTCTCCGGTAGTAAGAGAAATGAAAAAATTTGTTTTTGGTTTTGCAAAAAAAATAAAAGCTGATTATATTATTTTTGATACTGCCGCCGGAACCCATTGTCCGGTAATTATGGCTTTATTAGATAGTGATTTTGCTTATGTTGTTACCGAACCAACGCCTTTGGGAAATCATGATTTAAATTTAATTTTGGGTTTATTAAAAAAAATGAAGTTACCGGCTAAAATAATTTTAAATCAAGCTGATTTAGGTGATAAGAAATCAATTCAGCCGGTTTTAAAAAAATTTGGTATTAAAAAAATTACTCAAGAAATTCCCTATTCTAAAAAAATAGTTAGAGCCTATTCTCAGGGGAAATTATTGGGCTTTCAGTTATGAAAAAAATAAAAATTGCTATTGCTTCAGGTAAAGGCGGGGTAGGAAAATCAATGCTGGCTTCGGCTTTAGCCATGCTTTTTAATCAGGCAGGTAAAAAAGTTGTTGGCTGCGATTGTGATGTGGATGCTCCTAATTTAGCAATTTGGCTTAATGAATCTTCAAGTTGGGATAAGTCAAAAAAAATTTCTACTCTAGCCAAGCCGGTTATAGATTATAAAAAATGTATTGGCTGTGGTATTTGTGTAAAAAATTGTCCTTTTGAGGCTTTAAAATTAAAAAAGGGCAAGCCTGAACTTAATTATTTTCTTTGCGAAGGATGCGGGGTTTGCGAAATAGTTTGTCCGCAAAAAGCCATTAAATTAAAAAAAGTTAAAAATGGCCAAATTAATATTAAAAAAACTAAATATAATTTTCCCTTAGTTGTTGGTCAACTTTTTCCTGGGGAATCAAATTCAGGTGAAGTAGTAACAGAAGTGAAAAAATACGCGGAAAAATTTGATTATGATATAATGATTATAGATTCGGCGCCGGGTACTGGCTGTCCGGTTATTGCTTCTCTACAAGGTGTTCAAATGGCAATTTTAATTACCGAACCGACCCCTTCGGGTTTATCTGATTTAAAACGGGTTTTAGATACAGTTAATTATTTTAAAATTCCTTATCATATAGTAATTAACAAATGGGATATTAATCCTGATTTTACTGAAAAAATTATTAAGGAAAAAGAATTTAAAAATAAAATTTTAGGAAAAATTTCTTACGACCAGAAAGTCTTTAAAGCCATTAGTGAATTAACTCCAGTTATGGAAACCGATTTAAAAATTACAGATGAGATTAAAAGAATTTTTAAAAAAATAAAATATTTAAATTAACAGGATGAAAAAATAATATTGTTGTATTTAATATTTGGGATACTCATGTTTGGAATCGCAATTACTATAATTGTATTTTTAATCAAAGGATGGGTTTAATTTAATAGTTTTTTATTTAATAAAAAATAATAACTAAAATGAAAGAAAAAGTAGCGACAATTTCAATATTGGCTAATATGATTTTGGCCGGAGGAAAAATTACCGTTGGTATTTTTTCTAATTCAGCTGCGATATTGGCCGGAGGCATTGATTCTTTCGTGGATATTTTTTCGTCAATTATTAGCTATGTCGGAATTAGAATATCTGGGAAGCCGGCGGATAAAAAACACCCTTATGGCCATTATAAATTTGAAGTTTTGGGCAGCGTGATTATCACAGTAATTATTTTGTTAGCCGGCGTGGGAATAATTTATAATGCTTATCGGAATTTTTTTGAACCAGCAGATATTATACTTAGCTATTTGGCGTTCGGAGTTATGATATTTTCAGTGGCGGTTAATGAGGTGATGTCAAGACTTAAGATTTATTATGGCAAAAAAGAAAATTCAGTTTCTTTACTGTCTGACGGAATTCATTCCAGGGTGGATGTTTATGCTTCATTGGTAGTTCTGGCAGGATTATTTTTAACTAAGTATTGGATTTATGTTGATTCGATTTTAGCTCTACTGGTTGGTTTATATATTATCAAAGAATCGTTTTCATTAGGCAAAGAAGCAGTTGATTCGTTACTTGACGTTTCAGCCGGCGAAGTAATAGAAGAAAAAATAAAATCAATCGCTAAAGAGCAGAATGTTGAAATTGATTCTTTAAAAACACAAAAAAATGGTTTTGCCGTGACTGCTAATTTGGAAATAAATTTACCAAGCGATTTAAGTGTAAAAGAGGCAACTAAAATTTCTAATAATTTGAGAGAAAAATTTATAGAGGCAATAGAGAGTCTTGAATATGTTGCTGTTCAAATTACAAGCCACGAAGTAGAAACTGGATTTTATAAACCTGATTTTGGCCATAGCTTTGGTTGGCAGAGAAAAGGCAAATTTAAAAGTGAGATAAAGGGAGCAACAGGCAATGGACCGAGTGGTTATTGCGTTTGTGAGAAATGCGACTATAAAACACCTCATCAAAGAGGAGTCCCTTGCTCAACCTTAAAATGTCCGACTTGTAATATAAATTTAAAAAGAGAGTAAAATTCATGAAATATATAAAAAATAAAAATTAGATTAAAAATAATAGCTACCAAAAAAATTTTATGAGTAAAATATTGAAAACAATTTTCATATTTTTTTTCTTATTTATTTTTATCCAGCCGGTTTTGGCTCAAGATAAAATAGATATTTATTTTTTTTATGGCAATGGTTGCCCGCATTGCGGTGATGAAGCTAAATTTTTAACTAAGCTACAGGCTGACAATAAAAATATTACAATTCATAGTTATGAAGTTTGGTATAATATGGATAATGCCCGTTTGTTAGCGCAAGTTGGTAAGAAGATGAGTTTAAATATTTCCGGCGTTCCTTTAATAATTATTGGTGATACGGCGATTAAGGGTTATTATAATGACGTTGTGACCGGCAGACAAATAAAAGAAGCAGTTGAATATCATAGTGTTAACGGTTGTCAAGATGTTGTAGCTTCAATCTTAGGGAAAGATACAACCGAGCAGTGTGTGCACGGTTGTGATATCCATGATGCTGAATGTCTGCATAGTTGTGGCTGTTCAACTGATAGAGAAAAAATTGACCCAGTTTTAGAAAATATTAATATACCAATATTTGGAGAAGTGGATGTACGAAATATTTCTTTGCCAGTTTTGACTTTTTTAGTAGCATTTTTAGATGGATTTAATCCTTGTGCGATGTGGGTGTTGTTATTTTTGATTAGTCTGCTTTTAGGCATGCAAGATAAGAAAAAAATGTGGATTTTAGGCTCGGCCTTTATTTTTTCTTCTGGTTTGGTATATTTCTTGTTTTTGGCGGCCTGGCTTAATTTATTTTTATTTATCGGTTTAACTTTTTGGCTACGATTAATTGTTGGTTTAGTAGCTCTTTGGTCCGGTTATCATCATTTGCACGGATATTTAAAAAATCGCAATGGCACCTGTGAAGTAATTGATGAAGATAAGCGGCGTCGGATTTTTGGGCGCTTAAAAGAATTAATCGCCAATAAAAATTTTTGGCTATCTTTAATTGGTATTATGCTTTTGGCCGCAGTGGTTAATTTAGTTGAACTAGTATGTAGCGCCGGCTTGCCAGCAGTATATACTCAAGTGCTAACTCTTGCTGAATTACCGACTTGGCAATATTACGCTTATTTGATATTTTACGTTTTTGTGTTTATGCTGGACGATTTGTTAATTTTTGTTATTGCCATGTCTACTTTAAGGATGAAAGGTATTAGTTCTAAATATACGCGTTGGTCAAATTTAATTGGTGGAATTATTATGTTTATTATTGGTTTACTTCTAATACTTAAGCCAGGCTGGCTTATGTTTTAATATATGACGCATAATCTGTCTATTGGCAGTCAGGTACATAAAAATAACCCTTAGGGGTTATTTTTTTATCCATTTGATAAAATTATGCTAGTATGATATAATTTAGATAGTTGTCTAAATATCTAATAGTTAAGTATATGATGTTAAATAAAACAATGCAGGCCCTTTCTGATCCGACTCGGCGGAAGATTTTAGAGTTATTAAAGAAAAGAGATATGGCGGCTGGCGAAATTGGCAAAAATTTTAAAATAACCCCGCCTTCTTTGTCGCATCATCTTAATACTTTAAAGCAGGCGGATTTAGTAACCTCAAGACGGCAAGGCCAGGAAATAATTTATTCTTTAAATTTAAGCGTTTTTGAAGGAGTAACTAAAATTTTAATAAAATTTTTTAAGCTATAAAATAATTTTAAAACTATGAAAAATCCAATTAAACCAAGTTTAAAAACTGAAATTTTGCCAATTCTGTTAATTTTATTAGCGGTTATAGCTTCTTTTTATTTTTACTCTAATTTTCCGCAAAAGGTGCCGATTCATTGGAATATATCCGGGGAGCCGGACAATTGGGGTTCTAAAACAGTCGCGGCTTTTTTATTCCCAGGTATTATGATCGGTATGTATTTACTATTCCTTGCTCTACCCCTCCTTGATCCTAAAAGAGAAAGATATGCGCAATTTAGGAAAGTATATCATGTTTTTAAGGACATTCTTATTCTTTTTATGGTAGCAATTTATTTTATATCCAGCTTAAGCTCTGTGGGCTATAATATTTCTATTGAACTTTGGATTCCGTTTTTAGTGGGTTTGTTATTTATAGTTTTAGGTAATTATATGGGAAAGATTAAACCAAACTGGTTTATGGGTATTCGCACTCCCTGGACATTATCCTCAGAAGAAGTCTGGAATAAAACTCATCGGTTGGGTGGTAAGATTTTTATCTTAGGTGGAATTTTAATGGCTTCGATGGGGTTTTTACCTATTGTCTGGAGAATGCCTTTGTTTTTTATTATTATCGCTTTAATGGTTTTTGGCACTTTTGTTTATTCTTATTTAGCTTATTTGCAGGAGAAAAAAAAATAAATACATACTAATTTTATAAAAATAGCCGTTCATTGACTTTTACGGCTATTTTTGCTATATTAAATATGTTGCCGAGAGGCAACTTTATTTTACGCTTACTTTAAGAGATTGTAGTAAAGGTGAGCGCCCACAGTTTCCGCCAGAGGCGGACAGGCAATGGACCCCGCACCACAAGGGCGCGAGGCCAGCCTAGACAAAATAAGCGCCCATAGTTCAACGGATAGAACACCAGCCTTCTAAGCTGGATATGTAGGTTCGATTCCTACTGGGCGTACAGATTAGTTTACAATAAAGTCTCTAGCGGGGTGGCTATAGTTCAACGGTTAGAACATCGGCTTGTGGTGCCGATGATGAGGGTTCGATTCCCTCTAGCCACCCCATTAGAGATTTTTTGTTTAGCAAATAAAATAGACCAACCCTAGAATATTCATAGGATTGGTCTTTTGCGTATTGTTTTTTTACCTCTTAATCACCGCGTTTGACTATATTGGTTGTGATTGATTGCGCCGGAATTTCCGACTCAATGAGCAACAGCTTTAATTGCTCGCAAAACTTTTCAACCTGACCGCGTCTGATGTTAACTGTATGCTTTGTTCCTCTACTCAAGTATTTTTTTACCTGTTCTGCTGAAAAAGCATACGATAAGACCAACTCATTACCTTGATACCCAGTCGAGTAATAATCAAAGGTTGACTTAGGCAATGATAGTAACTTAAACGTTAATGGTTCGGTTAATCCATTGCTCCAAAAAAACAGGCGGACACCGATCTGGTTCATTTTTTTCGAGAAACAACAGTATGCCTGAAAATTGGCATCAAAAAGGTCTACATTAAACGATTCTATTCCGGAAGGAATACATGGGTTGCCAATTAGTTTTGCCTTGGTTTCTTTCCTGAAATCAAAGCAGTCTCGGCCATCATGCAGCTTGTGGAAATAATAATCCGTTAAATCTCGCCCCCTTGCGGAAAAAAGATTTAACGTTATCCTGTCAGTTTCTTCCGGCGTTTCCCAGCGTGTGCTTCTTAATTGCGCTGCCCGCGGTTTCATTAAAGAAGGAAGCTCCTTGAAAAATTCCTTTAGTTTAATAAAGTCATCGCGAAGAAGCCGGCAATTGGGAGGTAGAGAATTATGGAGTTTCTCCAGGTGATTTACACTTCTGGCTCTACAAAGTAAGTACCAAAAATCTTGGTCCATGCCGTGGTGAAATAAAAACTCCAGCCTGTCTTTCATGATACTGTTTAAAGAATTCATCGTCATCTCCTTTGGCCAAAATCGGAATTATTACCAAAACCTCTCCTGAGGATATCATACTACTTTGACCTGGGTAGTATAAAAATGGTGCCCCAGCGTTTTTTGCTTCGCCTTATGGGGTATTAAACTCCTCCAGCCCATCGCTCCTGCGATGTTTTTGCTAACTTAAGCAAGGCTGTTTTTCTTCCGGACGATTAGAAGAAATGGTTAGTAATAAAGTAATTATTAATAGCCATATCGTCTAATCATACCAGACATATCTTTATATCATATTTTTATGCCCCAGTCAACCCTAATAAAAACAGGCCAATCTTCTTAGGATCGGCCTGGTTAATGTTTCGGAGGTCAGGTAGAAATTGTGTTTCCCTCTATTATCCGCTTCGAGGCTTTTATCACGCTCAACATAGGTTTGATGATTGCTGTTAGGGCGAAGGCCATGGTTATTGCCACGTAGAGTATTGTATAACCTACACGGGCCGGGTTTCCGGTACTAAAGAACCGGCAAAAGTTCATAGCGGCTATAGCAACGCTTACGGTAGTTAAAATCGAAAAGCCGATAATGAACTCGCGGGCCGGTCTCTTTCCTGTTTCCCCCAGGATAAATACCATGGCGCCGCTGGAAAGAAGCAGCAGTATAGCAGTGTTGAAGGATATTTCAATAGATGCTTTCAGCCCAAACGTGTTCGCTGCTCCGATGCAGAGACCCACCAACAGAAAACCAATATTTTTCTTGTTCATTGCAACCTCCTGATGTTGTGAAAAAACGGTTTATATTAATAAACGAAAGAACATTCTTGCCCAGCACCCTTGTGGTACTGGGCTATTAATATGTTAATTTATCATAATTATGCCCCAAAGTCAACCCCGTGGGCTTTTAGCTTTTACGGGGTCAACCCCCTAATAGACATACCATGCCTGCCCGTCTTTGGAGGGAAATAAGTATTTTTATTTAATTATGGCATTGACAGTGGTTTTTAAATTTGTTAAGATTTTTTATTAATAAAATTGTACATTCATAATGTTAATATAAAGAGGAGATAGAGATGAATTTAGGAGAGATTCGTAAAATCGTTATAGAATCCCGTCGTTCTTTAATATCAGATAAAGGACAATGGCGTTGCCATGAAGCAGCAACTAGATGCGCAGAATTTTTACGAAAAGAAAATATTTCTGTTTCTGTTAAACATGGAATAGCGATTTACAAGATATCGTTTTTAGCAGATGAAATTGCTAAATCCGGAGATGCTTTTAATAAAGAAATGGCTTCAAATTTACGATTAATATTCGGGCCGAAACGTAGATATTCCGTTACTCATTCTTGGTGCGAAGTCGGAGATATTATTATAGATTGTCTGCCCGTGATTGATTTAGGTTGTTTTCAATGTAGCGGTCCTTTGATGATTTATAAAAAAAACGAGTTAGTTAGTTCTAACGTTCGTTATCTCCACTGTGGTTTTGGATTTTCTTTAAACAAAATCCGTTTTGTTTTTGTTCCTAATCTCTCAAAGCGATTTTTTGTAATTCCCTTTTTCATAATACCGTTTTGGCCAAGGAGATTAAGAATTTAGACAATATGAAGTTCTTTGTAAGGGGCATTTTTTCGGAAATGCCTTTTTTATTTTCCAAAAAGAAAAACGGCGGGGAATTTTGGTTCTTTGCCGTGGTTTTTTGTAGATAGTCGTGGATGATTATTCTTCCATATTGGCTAATGCTTCAACCAAATATTTCTGAGTTAGGTTTAATTCATTCCAGGTTATCAGACCCATGTTAACGGCTTTAATAATAATTTCAGCCACTTGTTTAGCCATGTCTGTATTATCATTATACTCGCCGTTTTTAAAATTATATGCCAGTTTTTTAACGCAGTTTCTGGCTTTGGTGTGAGCGGACACAACAGTATTGAGTTGGATACCAAAGCAATTTAATTCCAGGACAGCAAATTTAGCTTCGGTTGTTCCCAAATCATCCCAAGTGCATTTTTGTTTGGCAATTGCTTGTCTGAGTTTAGTAAAACCTTCTTCCATGGTCTCGTATGACATTTTTTTATCTTTTTGAAGGTTGTTCAGTAGCATTTTAAAAAGTCTGATTTGGCCTGACATGGTATTCCTCCTAGTATGTGGTGAATTTTATGTACGTTTGTATTTTGATTATTTATCTTAGCAAAGAGCCAAAGTAATGTCAATTTTAAATAATTGACTAAAAGTTAGATTATGATAGGATAGGAATAGTATATCGAATATTATAAAAACAATATAAAGATACGGAGGGTGTTATGATTGTGACAGCCAGGGTGAATGATGTTATTACTAAAATATTAGGTAGTGTGCCAGAAGATTTTTCTTTTGATCTTTTCTCATCAGGCAAAATTGAAAATCTTTTGGCAATTGATTCGTATGATACTGCGGAAGTAGTAGTAGATTTGGAAGCTGAGTTTGATCTTGATATTTCTAACGATGATATGTTAGAAATACATACGGTTCAGGACATGGTTAAATATATTGAGGAGAAAATAAACTCTTAAGACACTCTCAAGCGTAAAAACACAGGTCGAACTCTATAAAATTGAGCTCGGCCTTTTAATTTGGAGGCGGTTTTTTAATATGGTATAATAAAGTTAGGAATTAGGAATTAGGAATTACGAGTATTTAGGGTTCATAATTCATAATTCTTAAATCATAATTCGTAGTAAAAATATGGCTAGAAGAAGAAAATACAAAAAACGCAAGAAAAATCCTTTAGATTATATTGCTTTACCGCATATTGATTTAGATCCTGACATAAAAAAGGGTATTTTTATCATTTTTATCTTAATTTTTGGAGTCGTGAGTATGCTGTCTTTATTTGGTTCAGCCGGCAGTTTAGGAGTGTATTTGTCTTGGGGGTTAATGATTATTTTTGGTTGGGGCAAATGGCTTTTCCCGTTGATGCTGTTGGTTTTAGGGCTTTTCATGTATAACGAAGATAAATATTATATTCGAGGTACTAATTATTTAGGTTTGTTTTTGTTTATTGTTTCATTTCAGCCCTTATTGCATTTTTTTGTTGATTTTGGCCAATGGCAGGACGTTATTAGCGACGGGGCCGGCGGTGGTTATTTGGGTTATTATATAGCTTTAGGATTTTATAATGTTTTAGGATTTTGGGCTGGTTTAATTATTATAATCGGCTTGTTATTAATTTCTTTAATGTTGATGTTTGATGCTTCGTTATCTATGATAATCGGCTCAGAAAGTATAGTCGCTAAAATATTTTATCCAGCTAAAATTTTGTTCTTAAAATTGTTTGGCAACCGGGAAGATGACGGCGAGGAGGAAGAGGAGGAAGAGGAAGAAGAGGAGGAAGAGGAAGAAGAGAATGGAGCTGAAGAGGCTTTTTCTGAAAAAGAAGTTTCCGGAGAAGTGGCCACCGAACTGGCTGAAACTTCTAACCCGAACAAGGAAGAGCCGGTCTGGAAAACCAACCATGTAAAAATAAACTTGCCTTTAGATTTATTAAGCTCAAAAATAGGCAAGCCAACCGGCGGAGATATAAAAAATAATTCTTTAATTATCCAACGGACTTTGGAAAATTTCGGTATCATGGTAGAAATGGGCGAAGTAAGCGTAGGGCCGACAGTTACTCAATATACATTTAAGCCGGCCGAGGGCATAAAGTTATCGCGCATTACTTCTTTAAATAATGATTTAGCCTTATCTTTAGCCGCTCATCCAATTAGAATTGAAGCGCCGATTCCGGGCCGGCCATTAGTCGGGATTGAAGTGCCGAACCAAACAAAAGCGATTGTTGGCTTAAAAGAAATTTTATCCGCTAAAGAATTTAAAAACAGAAAAAGCAATTTAACCATAGCTTTAGGCAAGGACGTATCTGGTAAGGGCTGGCTATATGACTTAACCCGTATGCCACATTTATTAGTAGCCGGAGCCACTAATTCAGGTAAGTCAGTTTGTCTTAATTCAGTTATTATTAGCTTGCTTTACCAGAATAATCCAGATGATTTACGTTTTATTATGGTTGACCCAAAGCGGGTGGAATTGCCGATTTACAACGGTACACCGCATCTTTTAACTCCGGTTATCACTGATGTTAATAAAACGATTAATGCTTTAAAATGGTGTTTGAATGAAATGGACCGTCGGTTTGAAGTTTTATCTAAATCCGGAAAAAGAAATATCCAGGCCTATAATACTAGCGCTAAGGCCGATCGAATGCCTTATATCGTGTTTGTGATTGATGAGTTGGCTGATTTAATGGTAGCGGCGGCTAAGGATATTGAAGCGAGCGTTATCCGTTTGGCACAGATGGCCCGGGCTGTTGGGATTCATCTAGTATTGGCAACCCAGCGGCCGAGCGTTGATGTTATTACCGGTTTAATTAAAGCCAATATGCCGGCTAGGATCGCTTTTTCCGTGGCTTCGGGGGTAGATTCAAAAACGATTTTAGATTCTTTAGGCGCGGAGAAATTATTAGGCCAGGGAGATATGCTTTTTATTACGGCCGAAATTTCTAAGCCAAAGCGCTTACAAGGTGCTTTTGTCAGTGACCAGGAAATAAAAAAAATTATTAATTATATAAAAGAAAAAGGCGGGAGCGCTGATTATTTAGAGGGTATAACTGATAGGCAGAAAGTCCATGGTATGGCCGCAGTTGGCTTAAACGGTATGAGCGGAGATGAAGACGAATTATCAGCTGAAGCCAAAGAGATTGTTATTAACATGGGTAAAGCCTCGGCTTCACTTTTGCAGAGGCGCTTAAGCGTGGGCTATGCTCGGGCCGCCCGCATATTAGATGAATTAGAAGAGGCCGGAATAGTTGGTCCGTCTAACGGCTCTAAACCCAGGGAAATATTAATTAGCAAAGAACAATACGCGGGAATGATAAATCAGGGAGTGAGCGGTGCCAGTTTGCATAATAAAGAAGAATCTGAAGCCCCTGATGAATATTTAGAGGATGAAGATGAGAAGGAGCCTGATGAAGAGAATGAGGAAGATGTTGATGAAGACCCTTCAACAGGTTCAGGGCAGGCCGAAGAGGAGTCTGGCGAAGAGGAAGAAACCGAAGAATCCTCTGACGCTGAAGCTTTGGTGGGCAAGGAAGCTTCGGAGGACAAGGAAGATATTGATGAAGACGAAGAGTCTGGCGAAGAGGAAGAAACTGAAGAAGAAAGAGAGGACGAAGAGGATGATAAAGATGAGCCTAAAGAGAGTGGGGACGTAGAAGGCGAAGATGATGATGAGGGAATGTATTTTGCCAAGTAAAAAAATATGGCTAAAATATAAAATATGAAAAATTTTGAACAACCTCCAGCTGGAGGACAAAAAAAATCAGAGGATGATTCAGTGGAAAAAGAAAAAATTCCTGAAGCTGCAAAAAAGAAAGCGGCGATGGAGTCGGTTGAAGAGCCGGAAGAACCAGAAAAGCCAGACGTAGGAGACAAAGACCTGGAAAATCTAAGGGAAAGGTTGATAAAAATAAATTTAAATAAAAAACCGACTGAAGAAATTCCTGGCGTGGAAGCAAAGTCGGTTGTTGATTCAGTGGAAGAAGACGATTTTGCAGCGCAAATGAAAGCTGCGATGGAGTCGGTTGAAGATCCGGAAGAACCAGAAAAGTCAGATGTAGGAGACAAAGACCCGGAAAATCTAATGAAAAGGTTGATAAGAATAAATTTAAATAAAAAACCGGAAGAAGAAATTCCTGTTGTGGATTCTGGTCATGAATTTGATTTAAGTGAAAAAGAAGCTGAGAAATTTCCCGCGATAGACATAAAATATGAAACCGAAGAATATGATGAAATTAAGAAACAATTTGACCCGATCTATAAATTTTGGCAAGACAAAAGTGTTGATTTAGAAGATATAAATTTTGGTTATAAAATAATTTTTGAAGTGGAAAAAAATTCTAAAGGCGGAAAAAGTGGTAATTTAACAACCTCATTTAATTATCACGATTATTTAAGGATACGGCAAGAGATGAGCGAGGAAGACAAGAAAGATTGTGATGGGAAATGGAGTAACCAAGATCAGGGCAATTGGGATAGTCCAAATCTTTCTACTAATTTTTGGGAAAGACTGAAAGAGGGTGGTGATTTACATGAATATAATGATGAATTTAGAGAATTTTATCATAAAGTTTTAAAAGAAGAATTTCCAGATGAATACGCTCAAGCAGTAGAATCGGGCGAGGTTGATAGGATGTTTGAGGGCTTGCATTCGGAAAAAGAATCGTTGGCTGAGCCGGTTAATTCTGATGTAATAAATATAACAGAAGAATCAGAAGAAGAATCAGGTTTAATTCTAGAAGCGGGAGTAGAACCGGGAACTGAAGAGGAAAAGGAATTTAAAGACAAAATTAGATTGGCTAGAGAAAAATATATTGAAAGTTTGTTAAATAAAGATGATGTTGACGAAGCTAAAAAAGAATATCTAGTAGCTATTAACGAATACAGAGGGAAAATGTTAGAGGAAAAAGAAGCGGAATTAGGAAATGGCCATGAAGCTAAAGAAAAATTAGAAAAATATGCAAAAGAATTATTAGTTGAAACAACTGTAAAAGAAGCAACGGAAATTTATAACCTAAAAACCGACAAGCAGGCGGAAAAGTCAAGCTGGATAATGAAAAAGGGACTTGAAGCGGTAAGTTGGTATCGTAAACAGCCTACTAGAATAAAAATATTAGTGTCCGCTTTGTTTTTGAGTGGAGGGTTAGCGGCCGGAACTTACGGTGGAGCGGTTGGTTTAGCTATGGGAGGGGGAGCGGTTATAGGCAAAGCTTTACAAAGGGTTTTGGGTGGAGCTGGTACAGCTTTAGGTTTGGAGACCTGGATGAAGCGCTCGCAAGAAAAAGAAACTGAAAAGAAGTTTCTTAAACAATTTGACGGCGAAGCTATGTTTAATAGTTTAAAGGAACAAAATAACGAATTAGATAAAAAAATATTTGAATTAACAAACAAAAAGAAAGGAGAAGAAATAAGGCGAAGTTCAATAGCAGCCGTGGCAGGAGTTTTGGTTGGTTCTGGAACTGTTAGTAAAGCTATTGCCGAGCATATTCCGGACGGATGGAAAGAAAATATAGCTAATTTTCTTCATATTTCCTCTGAGTCCTCTACGCCTTCTGATGTTGTATCCGTAGACAGCAATGCAACCGAAGCGATTCCGGGCGATGTCACTAATTCTTCCGGCGTTATATCCGCAGACGATAAAATAGCTGAAGTAGTAGCTGAAGCAAAAAATATTCAAGAAATAAAACAAGGGGTAGCAGATAAATTTGGCCTGGAAGCTGAAGACTTAAAAGATATTACTAGTGATAAAAACGTTGGTGTTGATGATATTATCAAAATACAATCGAAAAAATTAGGCGGGTTTGATATTAAAGAACCGTTATCAGCCGAAGATTTTAAAAGTTTGCAAGATGAAGATAATTTTCTATTAATCAGAAAAATTTTAGCTGACGGTAAGCCCAGTAAAATAGAATTAGATATTATAAAGTCTCAATTGCCGGAAAAAATAAAATTAACTCTTTTAGATGATTCCGCTAATCAGGCGGAAAATTTAGAAAATATTCAGAAATTTTCCACTTCTAACCCAAAAATTTTGGCAGGGCTGGATGAGATTACTGGGAGAGAGGAAATTATTAATATAGTTAAAATACCAAAAGGAGGAAATATTTCCGAGGCTTTAGGCAAAGCCATGAGAGAAGATTCAGCCATAACTATTTTAAATCCTGACGGTACTAAGATTCTTGATTTTGATGCTAATTTAGTCCACCCCGGCGATACAGTTATAGAAACCGCGGACGGTGAAATCTCTGTGCTTAAAACTTCCGGAATAGAAGTAGAAAAAGGAGCAAGTTTAGAAGGTATTTATGACAAAATTGAAGCTAACTTAGAAAAGCAAGGCGTACCGCAGGAAGTACAGGATTATTTTAACCTTAATCGCGAGGAGAGCGGCTTCTTGGGTCGGATTGACAAGAACGAAGCTAAACAGGCTAGTAAATTCTGGAAGAGTTTGAATGAAAATGATAAAAATAGTTTTGAAAATCTTTCAGAAAAAAACAAGGCAGATTTTTTAAAGGATAAAATTGAAGAAACGCCTGCGCTGACAGTGGAAGATGTAGTTGAAGAAGATCCTGTAAAACCTGAACCAGAAATAAAAACAAAAATTGAAAACTTGCCGGTCGAACCAGGAGCAGAAATTCCGCCGCCAAGAGACAAAATAGACGAAGAATTACGAAAGTGGGTGCTTGAACCAAAAACTGAAACTTTGTCGCCACAACCAGAAGTAGGTGGTAGTGTTAATAATTTAGATAAAGCAACAGATACAGCTGAAATTGAAGCTGAAAAATCAATCATCAAATTGATGTCAGACGAGAAGCAATTACAAGGTCAGGAGGCTAACAAAGTGATTGAGTTTTTTAAAGATAAGGCACCCTTGGGGGAGACGAATGATCCCCAGACAGCGATTGATTATAATAATGCTATTGAATTTGAACCTTATGAAGGATCAACGGAAAATTTAAGCCCTGATTTACAGCAGGTGGTGGAAAATTATAATAAAGAAATCGAGAAAATTTCTAATTCAATTGACCATTTGGTTAATAGTGATAATAGCGATACGGCTAGAGAAGCTTGGGACTCACGAACTTATTTATCTAATAAAAACATAGAGGAAAAATTAAATAATGTTGGCCTAAACGAACAAGACGCGAATATTTACGATGAGTTAGAAGATGCTGATAACTCGACTGGTCATATGTCGGCTAAATTTTTTAAAAGTTTAAAAGTTCATCAGATAGAGTTAGTTGAAGATATGGAAAAAGCCTACGATCAGAAAGAAATTTTTACGTCTAAAGGTAAATTTAAAAAAGATTTTTTGAAATTTGCGGAGAGTAATGTAGAAGCCAAAGAGTTAGTTGATAAATACAATATTAAAACTGAGGCCGCGGCTGAATATGAAAAATGGGCGAAATCGTATGATCCTGATAAGGTTAGGAGTGAATTATTAGAAAAGACAAAAAAAGTATCGGAATTGGCCGATAAGCAGGATACTGGTTCTTTAACTCAGGAATTTATAAAAGATAATTTTACTGAAAAACAGGAAATTCAAGATAGTTTTGCGGAGATCGTACGCGAGGAACTCAAGACTAAAAATGAAAGTTTGCAGAAACTTTGTTTTGATAGATTGATAGTTCAAAACAAACAAATATCTAGATATTATTTAACCGAAATGGAAAAAGGCAATAGCGAGAAGGCCTTAAAAAAGATAGGTAATTATTTCCGACTTGGTTTACAGCAAACCCCTTTTGTGAAATCCGGAACATCAAGTACGAGAATACCTGCATTAAATAACTGGGCGCAAAATAATCTGTTTGATTCTAAGATTAGTTATAGTCAATTATTAAAAAATTAATTATAAACACATGACTAAAAATCTAAAGGATAATATTATTAAAGATTTAGAGTTAGATAAGCTCCCGGCTAATAAGCGAGAAGAAATTTTAACGGTTATGACCGAGGCACTTTTAAAGCGTATTATTTTAGTTGTTTTGGAAAAAATTCCGGAAGGCAAAAAGAATGAATTTGACGAAATTTCTAAAACAAAAGATGCTGATAAAATAAATAAATTTTTAGCCGCCATTGTTCCAAATTATGAGGAAGTATTAACGGCTGAAATTGATAATTTTAAGAAAGAAATGAAAGAGTCAGTAAAACAGTTGCGAGTATAATCAGCATTGACACCTTGTTATACTTTGTTATAATAGAAATAGGGTTTTTTACCCTATTTTTATTTAAAATTTTTATTTAAAGATTTATGATAATTACCTGGATAGGGCATTCTTGCTTTAAAATTCAAGATAAAATTAGTTCAGATGGAATAACAGTCGTAACTGACCCGTTTGATAAGTTAACTGGTTTAAAAACGCCTAATTTTGAGGCTAATATTGTTACGGTGAGTCATGACCATCATGACCATAATAACGTAAAAGCTTTGCGCGGAGCGCCTACTATAATTAACAGTGCTGGTGAATATGATATAAAAAATGTAATGATTGAAGGAGTAGAATCTTTTCATGACTCCAAACAGGGCGCAGAATTAGGAAAAAATATAATTTACCGGATTGAGATGGACGATTTAACTTTAGTGCATTTAGGTGACCTAGGCCAAATTTTAGATGATAAACAGCTAGAAAGATTAGTTGGGGCTGATATTGTCTTTATTCCAGTCGGCGGAAAATATACCTTAGACGCGAAAAAGGCGGTTGAGGTAATTTCGCAGATTGAACCAAGAATAGTAATTCCAATGCATTATAAAACTAAGGATTTAAAAATTGATATTGACGGAGTAGAGAAGTTTGTAAAAGAGATGGGCTTAAAGCCGACTTATGAAGAAAAATTAAAGATTAATAAAAAAGATTTGCCGCAAGAGGATATGGAATTAGTAATTTTAAGTTTGTAAAAAAATATGAGTAAAAAAAAGAAAGTATTTATTGTTGAAGATGATCAAATGATCTGTACAATGTATAAGACTAAATTTGAGGCTGATGGCTTTGAATGTTTAACGTCTAATACTGGTGGCGATACATTGGAAATTGCCAAAAAAGAAAAACCGGACATTATTATGTTAGATATAATTTTGCCCCAGCTAGACGGTTTTTCTGTCCTAGAAGATTTAAAAAAGGATGGAGCGACTAAGAGTATTCTGGTGGTTATGCTTACTAATTTGGGTACTGACGAGGATAAGGCTAAGGGCGAGAAATTAGGCGCGACTGATTATTTAGTTAAAGCGAGTTTGACTCCAGCGCAAATTAGTGCCAAGATAAAAGAATATTTAAAATAAAAATTATGAAATTAAGAGAAGAAAAAACATTAATTATTGTAAAACCAGATGCTTTAAATCGGGCTTTAGTCGGCGATATTATTAATCGGTTTGAACGAAAGGGTTTAAAAATTGTAGGGTTAAAGATGGTTCAATTAAATGATAAAATATTAGCTGATCATTACGCTCATTTGGCTGATAAGCCGTTTTTTCCGCGTATAGCTAATTTTATGAAGAAGTGGCCGGTAGTTGTTATGGTTTTAGAAGGTCTAGAAGCGGTTGATAGCGTTCGTTTAATAACTGGTGAAACTTTAGGGAGGAAGGCTGATGCTGGAACTATTCGCGGTGATTTTTCTATGAGTATTCAAGCTAATATTGTTCATGCTTCTGATTCTAAAGAGAACGCCGATAAAGAAATAAAGAGGTTTTTTAAAGATGAAGAGTTATTTAATTGGGAACGGCTTGATTTAGAAGTTTTGTATGCTGAAGACGAACGGGAATAAGCCAATAGATAAAAATTATATTTTTATAAAGACGAGGTAAAACCTCGTCTTTTGCTTGACATAATGCATTTATGTGTTAAAATGTAGATATATGGAAAAAAATAGCAAAAAATTAACTAAAACTATAAGCCTTGTCTCTAAGGTGGCTTTTATTTATTTTATTATTAAGTTTTTTAAGGGTGCGGCGGCTAAATGTAAAAAATGTAATTAAATTAATATAAATCATTTGCATAAAAGAGCCGCCCCATAAACGAGGCGGCTCTTAATTTTTAACAAAATAAACAAGGGGGAAAACATGCCAGGAAACAACGGGGGTAGCGATGTAGTAACAAAAAGAGAGGACGAACCCGAAGTAGAGGTGCCTGGGGAGGTAGATAAAAATAACAAATCACTTTTACCTCCGTGGTTAAAGAAGGGGCTTCGTTCAACTAGTTTAATTACAGCGATCAGCGAAAGAAGAAAAATGGAATTGCAAACTGTTTATGGTCCTTGATACGTGAAAATAGGGGATCCAAAAAATAACCAAAGGCGCGAGCATCAAGCTTCGCGCCTTTTTCCTTTACTATATAAGAAATTATAGGTATTTATTAATTATTTCTATTAAGGTTTCCTTAGGTTGTAATCCGTTTAAGGTTTCCTGCTCTTTACCGTCTTTAAAAATAATTAAAGTCGGAATACTGGTTACATTATAACCAGCAGCAGTTTTTCCTTCTTCTGTATTTAATTTTCCGATGATAGCCTTATCCCCCAATTCTTCAGCTACTTCATCAACAATCGGACCTTGCATTTTGCATGGTCCGCACCAGGGAGCAAAAAAATCAACCAAGACTGGCTTAGTTTTTGAGGCTTCCAGGACGTCTTGTTGGAAGTTGTCGTCTTTAAAATCTTTTGTCATATGTTGCCTTTAATAATTATGTATTTAGTCTATCATAGATTATAATTTTTATCCACATTGACTAAAATCAAAAATTTTGCTATACTATATATAGATGGCTGAAAAGGTCATGCAAAAATAAAAATCCACCCTCGTCCTTCAATAAATTTAGGATTTCGGTGGGCAGGCAAAAATAAAAACAAAAATGATAAATACAAATGTTTTAGCCAAAGATAAAGGTTTTGCTTTTATTGGCTGGAAATCTTACAATAGCATAAAAAAGAAAGCAATGGAGCAGGAGTTCAGCTGGTCTGGACTTGTACTTAGTTTGTCCATTGCTTTTTTTATTGTTTTAGCCAGTGCTGGGGCTTTAAATATATTTCATAATTCTATTCAGACCGCTAAAGACCATCAGCGCTTTTTAAACCAAAAAATTTATCATCTAGAAACAATAAGCCATATTAACACGCAGTCCCAAGCATTTGAAGTTGATTTTGAAAAAATTATCTATTTGGATTATTCCTTAGCTGGCTTTAATCATCGTTTGGTTTAAGAAAATTGAAGATAAAAAATAACGGCCTAGACAATTAACGCCGTTTTAAAATATAGACAAAACTTGTCTTCGTCCCGTTTAGTGGAACTACGGCGAGGTAAGCGAAAAAATGTTCTTTAAAAACAATTAAAAAAATTAATAATGGATTACTGGAGTTCCATGTTGATCAAGAAATGTATATTCATTTTTTTAAAGCCGTAGAATTCCTGCCTAAGTAATCTATAAATAAAAATGAAAGCATGAAATTAATTGCTCTTAAATAGAGCTAAATTTGGAAGGGCTGTGTTAGTTCAGAATTCTCACAAAAAGATTGAGACTAAATTAACATAGCCCTCTCTTTCTTGGAGTATTGGTTTGTTTTAGAACTCTTAAGAAAAAAGCAAAACCAGTAACTCAAGCATGGGGAACAAAAAACACTCGTTAATTTAAATGGGTGTTTTTTTTATTTTTTACTAGATTATCTGAAAAAGAAAAACAATGACCGTAATAACAAATAGCCAGCCGATATTGTAGAAAAATAATTTTACAGCTTTGTCTTTTTTTCCGTCAAAATACATGTAGATTGGTTTACCTAGAATTAGGAACGCGGTAATTAAAGCTGAGAAGAGAAAGAGCATTAAAAAGGCGACCGGTCCCCAGAAATTATTCATCTCGCCAAATATTTTTTCGCCATTAAACATGATTAGGGCCACTAAAACGACGTAAATTAAAACTGCTAGAGAACTAGCCAAACTACAGCTAAGCAATTTAACGTCAAGTTTGCATTTTTTCATATGATTGTAATTAATAATTATAAATTTTTATATAATTTTAAATACTCCTTAGCTGACTTATCCCAGGAAAAATCTTGTTTCATGCAATTTTTTTGCATCTTTAACCATTTTTTTGGTTTGTTATAGTAGACATTTAAGGCCTTCTCTAGAGTTTTTTCTAGAGCGACTGGTTCAAATTCTTTAAATTTAAACCCAAGTTTTTTATTAACTGTATCGGCTAATCCCCCGGTTTCCCTTACCAACGGCAGAGTACCGTAGCGCATCGCAATCATCTGCCCCAGACCACAGGGCTCAAACCGAGACGGCATTAAAAACATGTCTGAGGCCGCGTAAATTTTTTGGGCCAGTTTTATATCAAACATAATCTTAGCTTTCATTTTTTTCGGATATTTTTTAGCTAAATTTTTTAGCTGATTTTCAGAATCTTTCTCCCCCGTACCTAAGAAAACAAATTGGCAATTTAGTTTAGCTAGGTCATCAGTAATTAATTTTAAACCTTTTTGCCAGACGAGTCGGGAGACTAAGCCGATTAAAGCGATATTTTTATCTTGCGGTAGTTTCAACTCTTTCTGTAATTTTAATTTATTTACAGTTTTATCTTCTATATTCTTTATAGAATATTTTTTATAGATATTTTTATCTGTGGCTGGATTAAAAAAATCTATATCAATGCCGTTTAAAATTCCAGAAATTTTATGGCTATTAGCTTTAATGACTTTTTCCAGCCCGGCCCCATAAATAGAAGTAGTTATTTCCTTTGTATAGGTTGGAGAAACCGTGTTAACCGCGTCAGCGTTTAATATCCCTTGGGCCATAAAATTAATATCCCCATCGCGCGCGTCTATAGCTAAAGGTTTTAGGGAATTAGTACTTAAGTTAGCGGTAGATAAAACCTTTATTTCGGATTTCCCCTGATGATTTAAGTTGTGAATTGTATAAAGAGTTTTAATATTGTTAAAATAGGGGAAATCAGCGGTTTTTAAAAGTGTGGGGATTAAGGCAGTATGAAAATCATGACAATGAATTACATCTGGTTTAAATTTAATAATCGGTAAGCTAGTTAAAGCCGCTAATGAGAAAAATAAGAATCTTTCTGAATTATTGCCAAAATAAACTTCCGGATGAGAAAAATATTTTTTATTATCAATAAAATAAATTTTAATGCCTTGTAAACTAGTTTGATGGATATTAATTTTAATATTTTGGCCTGCACTCAAGATTCTAATATCGGAAAATATTTTTTTAATTTTAAACTTTTTCTTATCAATTGAGCCGTAAAGAGGCATAATTAAGCGCACATCAACCCCTAATTTAGCTAAAGCCGGTGGTAAACTTCCAACCACATCAGCTAGCCCCCCAACCTTAGCTAAGGGCGCAATTTCTGCGGCCGCCATTAAGATTTTAAATTTATTTTTTTTCATGTAATTTTTATTAATATTTACCTTTGTTTGGGATTATGTTTCTAACTCCACCTCTTGGATCAGCTACGTCTCTCTTATAGCGCGGAATGAGGTGAATATGTAAGTGGTGGATTGTTCGGCCAGCCGCCTCGCCCTCGTTGATTCCAACATTGTACGCATCGGGCTTGTATTTTTTATCTATGATTTGTTTAACTTCATTTACCAGTTTATACATTTGAATAAGCTCATTTTCGGTTAAATCAAAGAATGATTCTATATGTTTTTTAGGAATAATTTCAGCATGGCCTTTAGAAACCGGAAAATTATCAAATCGGGCGTAAAATAATTTATTTTCTGCAATTAGGCGGTGTTTGGCTTTATTGTTTTTATCGCAGAATAAACAATAATCGTTTTTCATATTTTAAGTAGGGATTAAAGCAGATTTAATTTAATTTTATCTAAAAATAAAATATATTCTTTAGTGATAGATTTTTTTTTGATAGAAAATTTTTGTTTGTAGCTATCTTGATTTTTAAAAACGTTTTTAGCAGTTTTTAAAAGTTGGCTTTTTTTTAAATCTTCTAAATTGATAACTAGTTCTGGACAATTTATAAATTTAGCAAAGCTTTTATTTCTTATATCATAGGCTACATTTATTTCCGGAGTGTTAGCTCCAAAAGCCATAACACAGGAATGAAGCATCATGCCAATAACTAAATTAAGCTGGCCGTAAATATATTTTTGTTGGCTTGGTTTTAAATCAATTATTTTTAAATTAGGGATTTTCAATTCTGGGAAGATATTTTTTTCGTCTGGATGATGTACTAAATAATAGATTTGCGCCTGATACTTTTTAATAAAATATTCTGCTACCTCTTTGTATGCTTTTAAAATATCTTTACGCCATAGCCCAAAACCCATCCAACCAGAATAGTTTAAATTTAATCCTATCTTTATTTTTTTAGGTAATTTTAAAGTTGCTTTTTTTGTAGGTAAAAGGATAGCTGGATCGCCGATAACATCTATTTTATTTTTCATCAAGCCCTGTCTGACGAGAAAATTTTTAGTATAATAGTCACGTACTCCGATAAGTTTGGCCTTTTTAGTAAGTTGGATTATGCTTTTTATTTCCTGTTTGCTTAATTGCTTGGCGCCCACTTCTCTTATATATCCTACTCCAAAAATTATAATTGGCGGTTTTATAGCTCGGATAACTTTGCTATTAAAAGGTGTAAAATAATGATAAAAAATTCCTCCTCCTCCAATTATTATTAAATCAGCTGAATTGATTTTTTTTATTGTTTTAGAATTATAATTTTTTAAAGATTCTACTGGAGAATTAATGATGGTTATATTTTTTAAATATTTTTTTAGTAAATTTTGTACAGCCAAAACAATACCAACATCACCTTTATTTTTTTTATCCCAAACATGGATATGAACAATTTTAATTTTTTTCATGATTAACCGATTATTTCTTTAATTCTTTTTAAATTTTGGCTGTCCATTCTAAAATATTCTAAAGAATTTTGCAGAGGATAGTTTTCACCTTCATGTCTATGAAAATCTGACCCGCCAGTAGCAATAAAATTAAATTCTTGGGCTAGATATTGGGCATACATAGTAGCGCCGATAGTATGATGCGGAGAAAGAACTTCTATTCCGTCAATTCCAAGTTCTTTAAGCTTAACCAAGAGTTCTTTTTTAAGCTGGTTATGCTTGCCTGGATGGTTAAGAATAAGCTGGCCTCCGATTTTTTTTCTCAGAAGAATAATTCGTTTAATATCAATATAGCTTTCGTGCAGTTTGCCAAAATTACCATTGCGGAAATATTGTCCGATAATTTCGCCCTCTCTCGGCGTTTGGCTTTTTAGTTTCTTTTTTATTAAGGCGCGGTTATGCGGTACGGCCCAGAAATCATCAATTAAGTGATTTAAAGGGACATAATGAGTATATTTATCAAGAGTTTTAGTAATATTTATTTTTAAACCCCGTTTGGTTAATTCTTTTAAAATTTTTCTAACTTTATTTTTTCGCCTAATTTGGCTATTGCGCAGAACTTTATGAAACTCCGGGTCCTGGTCATTAAAATTAAACCAGAGCAAGTTAATTCGTCTTTGATCCAGATTAATATAAAGCTCTATGCCGGTGATTGGTTTAATTTGTAGTCTTTTGCAGGCTTGTCTAAATTCATCTAAACCGCCGACTGTATTATGGTCGGTTAAAGCGGCTATTTTTATTCCCTTTTCAGCAATAAATTTTGCTACTTCGGTTGGGGTTAAATAGCCGTCGGAATAAGTTGAATGAAGTTGTAAGTCAATTAACATACATTCGTACTGATTTATAATTTGTAGAGTAATTTATATTCCTAAATTTTTTTTAACAGCAATGATTAACGGTTTAGATCTTTCCGGCTCAGCTTTATCTTTCATAAGATGATGAGTGGCGGTTCGCATAGCCGTCCAATTATAATAAGTATCAATTCTTGTCTGTAAATCTTTGTCTAGCTTTATTTTAGCATTATTTAAGTAGTTTTTCAAAAATAAATTTTTTATTTTGTTAACATATTCTTGTTTTTTTATTTTGCGCATAGCCATGTATTCAAATTGTTGCAAAAAGCAGCCCAGATCGCGAGCAAAATCAGCTAAACAGATATCAGTAAAATCAATTAAAGCTAGTTTTTTTTCTCCCATTTTTATAATATTTTCCGGATGAGCGTCTCCATGGATTAGCCATCTTTTAGAGGTAGAAGCCAAGAATTTTTCTTCTTTAGTTATAAATATTTCATATATTTTTTTATAGTCTTCATAATAATTAGGATATTGATTAGCTATATCATTTAGAATATAATCTTTACCCGGAATAACGGTTTTAATTCGGCTATTGCCGGGGTTAAAATCTTGAGCTTTATCAGCCGATATTTTATGCAGTTTAGCAAACCATTGGGCGGCTTTAGGAATAATTTTTTCAATCTCGGAATAATTTTTCTTCCGGATATAGTAGTAAAGATGACGCCCTGCAACGCCTCGATAAAATGTGGCTTTAAATTCATCTGAATAAAATAAGGGATGAGGAATAGTTAAGTTGCCGTTAGCAAAGCCGTTTTGCCATAAATAGTCTAAAGCTTTATAAACATTTTTTCTTGGCTCTTCGCTATGTGCTGAACAAAATAGTGGTAGAATTTTAGTTTGGCCGTTTTTAGCTAAAAATTCAGTTTTAAATTCTAAAACCACATGATAGGTTTTTTCCCAGATATGATCTTTGTGGGTTATAATTTTTATTTTTTTTATATCAGAAAAGTTGGAGTATTTAGGCAATACTTCTTTTTTAAATAATTTTATCACATATTGTTCGTCTAGGAGATTGTTAATTATATTCATAGGGTTAATTAGAATTATTATTTTTCCAATAATATGTCCAATGTTTTTTCCAAACCATTTTTTTAATTTTTATATACAATTTTTCTGCTTTAATTTTGGTTTGCCTGGTGGTAGTGTCTTCTAAAGCTCTGATTGACCTAATTAATTCGTTAACTCCGCGTTCTATTTCGTCCGGGTTCCAGGATAATGGTCCGAAAATATAGCTAAAGTCCTTGGCGCTAGCCCACCAGAAAGTGCAACTGGCTAACCCGCGGACAAAATGCCATCTGGCCCAATAATAATTATCGTCGTCTCTGTATTTGTTAATAGTTTTTTCCGCTAAATTAGTCAGTTTCCATAATTTTAGCTGAATTTTATTTTTTTTATTAAACCAAGATATATACGGTTGTTTTTTAAGCAGTTCAATTTCAGTAGATTCCCAATTACAAGCTACTGGCCGTATTTTTTCCGTCACCTTTTTACTGCCCATAAATTCAGAAATAGTTTTAGTCTCTAAATTTTTATTTTTTAATAATTTTTCAAATTCAGCTGTGGGGTCACCATGTCTTAGGCCGTATAATTCTCCGTCCGTAGCAGTAATAACTATTTTATTATCAGTATTAGTATCTTCTAGAATTTTATTTAAAGTTTCTGGAACATATGAGCTAGATAATACCCGCGTACGCAAAATAATTTTAAGGCCACTATTTTTATCTTTATAGATTTTATTAACATCAGCCTGGTTTAGCTTTCCGTTATAACTGATTTCATCTAAAATTATCCATTCGTATCCCAATTTTTTAATAATTTTCGCTGTCTTAGGCCCATAAGCCATTTCAGGCATAAAAAATCCTTTAAGTTTTAGTTCTTTTCCAAAAAGTTTCCTTAATATTTTTTCATTTTCCTTAATTTGTTTAATAGCTTCTTCTTTGGAAATTAAAGGCAGAAGTGGGTGATAAGCCGCTGAGCCGGTTAATTCGATTTGTCCTTTATCTACTAGTTTTTTTATTCTATTTAGCAGGTCCGTCATTTGCAAATGTTTCCAACGCAAAACCAAACACCCGCTGATATTTAAAGTAAATTTTAAATTTGAGTGTTCTTCTAAAGCTCTAATTATACGTAGGTAGCTGGCCTCGGTCGCTTCCTTAATATTAACCGCATCAGTGTTCGCTGGCTGATAAAGATGTAAAAAGTTAATCCAAAGCATAAGTTATTTTTTTATTTTTTTACCATTTCCGTTACCTCCATTTAACTTGATCGCTGTTTTATATAAATTAATATATTTTTTAGCCGGAATTTCCCAGCTATTAGATTCTTTCATGGCGCGAATGACTAATTTTTGCCAGGCGGTTTTATGTTTATAGTTTTCTAAAGCGCGGATTATAGCGGCGTAGAGGGAAAGTTCATCGAATTTATCAAATACAAAGCCGGAACCTTTACCGGTTAACGGGTTGTAGTTAGTAACAGTATCATTCAAACCGCCGACTTTACGGACAATTGGAATACAGCCATAGCGCATAGCGATAAGTTGGTTTATGCCGCAAGGTTCATGATGGGAGGGAAGTAGAAAAAAGTCTGCGCCGGCATAAATTGAGGTTTCTTTGTTGGCATTTTTGGAAAACGGTAACCAGACTATTTTTTTCGGATATTTTTTTTGCAGTTTTTTTAAGGTGTTGATGTATTTTTTATCTCCGTCGCCCATGATTATAAATTGGACGTCTAACTGCAGAAGCTGCTCGGAGATTTTTAGAATTAATTCAAAGCCTTTTTGGAAGGTTACCCGTGAGGTAGTACAGAGTAAAGGAATTTTTTCGTCTACTGGCAGTTTAAATTTTTTCTGCAGGTTTTCTTTGTTGAGTTTTTTTCGGCCGGCTCGGTTATAATTATATTGTTTTAAAATATTTTTATCATTAGCCGGGTTATAGGCCTTATAATCTATACCGTTAACTATGCCGAATAGCCGGTTTTTGCGGTTTCGTAAAATTTGATGTAGATCCTGGCCGAATTTTTTTGTCATAATTTCCTCGCGGTATTGTTCGCTAACCGTATTAATGACATTAGCGGATAAAATTGCCCGTTTGGCGAAATTGATATGCTCAATTTTAGGATCGGCAATATGCGGAATCCGTTGGTGGCCGTAATCCTTTTTTTTAACCGGTACCTCCCACCAATTATGTCCAAGCTGGAAAACCAGGTTATGAGTAGTAAAGATAGTTTTAGCCTTTTTAAGAGTTTTAGAATATTGAAAATCAGTTTTTAGATAAAATGGGATTAAGCCGGTCTGCCAGTCATGGCAATGGACAATATCGGCCTGGAATTTTAAAAGTGAAATTAATTTTAAAGCAGCCACGTCAAAAATTAAAAAGCGGACGTTTTCATGGCTTGAGCCGTAAAGAGTTTTACGTTTAGAAAAATATTTTTTATTAGAAATAAAATAAATCGGCAATCCCGGCATAGAATAACTTTTCCAATAACTTACCTTAATTGTTTCTTTAGAGTTAAGGTAGATTTTTACGTCTTTATAAAGTAATTTAAGACCGTACTTTTTTTTGCTAATGATTTGTTCGTATAAAGGAGTAATAATTATAACGTCGTGGCCTAATCTTTTTTGGGCTTTAGGGAGGCTACGGACAACATCAGCCAAGCCTCCGGTTTTAGAAAACGGGGAGACTTCTGAAGAAATATGAACTATTTTTAGTTTTTTTAACATAATAAATTTTCTTAGTTTATGTTAAATATTTTGGTGTGTTAGCTGCGCAGATCGCGATTGCTAGCGCATCAGCGGCGTCGTCCGGTTTAGGAATCTGCTTTAAATTTAAAATAATTTTAACCATCTTTTGCACCTGGGCTTTCTGAGCTTGGCCATAAGCGGCTACAGCCTGTTTAACTTGCAAAGGAGTGAATTCAACTATTGGTGTTTTTTCTTGTCTAGCAGTCAGAAGCATAACTCCTCTGGCTTGCCCGACGACTAGAGCGGTTTTTACGTTCTTGCAAAAAAATAATTGTTCAATCGCAACTAAGTTAGGTTTATGTTTTTTTAATACTTTTTTTAATTCTGTATTAAGGATGACTAATCTATCAGCTAAAGGAGTTTTAGCCTTAGTTTTAATAGAACCATAATCTAAGCAGTCAAATTGTCCGTTATTGCCTATTTTTATAACTCCGTACCCGGTGTCAGCAATGCCGGGGTCTATGCCAAGAATTATATAGTTCATATTTTAAATATTAGAAATATTATGATAATAGTCGGAGACGTCCCCATTATCCTCCAACTCTTCAATAAATTTTTTAATTTTTTCTTCGCTTTCTCCTTCGAATTTTTTTTCATCTTTGGCAATATATTCAATTTCAGCTGATTCAGTTTTAATATTTTTATTTTCTAAAAAGTTTTTAACTTTTTGTAGATCTTCAACTAGGGTATAAATAGTTATGCCCTCATCCTCTTTAATAATATCATCAGCTCCGGCGTCTATTAATTCAAGTTCTAATCCCTCCCATGAATTTTTTTCAATATTTTTCGCGTCTATTCTAATTATACCTTTTTTAGAAAAATTCCATAACACCGAGCTTAGTGATCCCCCATATTTTGAAAAGAGATGCCTTATTTCTGAAGCGCTTCTATTTTTATTATCGGTTAGAATTTTAAGAATAAACTGCGATTTAACCGGGCCTAATCCTTCATAAGTTAATTCTTCAATATGCCCGCCTTTTAATTCGCCAGTGCCGCGTTTTATGGCCCGAGTAATATTGTCTTTTGGCATATTAGCCCCTTTAGCCTTATCAACGGCCATGCGTAAGGAAAAATTAGTGTCTAAATCACCGCCCTTTTCTCTAGCCGCGATACTAATCAAGTTGCCTAGTTTGGTAAAAATTGCTCCACGTTTAGCGTCTTTAAGGCCTTTAGCTCGTTTAATTGTTGACCATTTAGAATGTCCAGACATAAGTCTACATTTTATAATTAAACAAAAATCAGGTTTTGCCTGATATGACTTTAAATTAACATGAATTGAAATAAAAATCAAGATGCGATATAATGTAAATAAGATAAACTAAATTATAAATATGCAGCTAGATAATTTAAAACAACAAAAAAAATTGGATAAAGGAAAAGTAGGGGAATCAATTTCATTATTACCTGATCAGATTAAGCAGGTTGTAGACGAAGCTCGTTTGATTAAGGTGCCGAAGACATATTGCGGTTTTACGCAAATAGTAGTTAATGGCATGGGCGGGTCTAATTTGGGTGCTGGTATTATTAAAGCTGTTTTTAGCCAGGAATTATCTGTGCCTTTAAGCATTGTTCCCGGCTATAGTGTGCCTAAGAGCGTGGATAAGGACACTTTATATATTATCTCTTCATATTCCGGGTCAACTGAAGAGCCGCTAAGCGCGTATAGCCAAGCTAAAAAGCAGGGAGCTAAAATTATGGCTATTACCTCTGATAATCCTAAAAGCAAATTAGCCAGATTAATGAAAAAAAATAATATTCCCGGCTATATTTTTAAACCTAATTTTAATCCGTCAAATCAGCCTCGTTTAGGATTGGGTTATATGATTTTTGGGACGATTGTTATGCTTAATAGAGCCGGATTTTTAAAAATAAAAACTGAAGAAATTAAAAAATTGGCTGGTCGTTTAGAAACAAGAAATAAACAATTAAGTCCGACTGTTTTAGCTAAAAATAATATAGCTAAAAAGCTAGCTAAAGATTTATACCGCAAGCAGCCGATTATAGTCGGCGCAGAATTTTTAATGGGTAATTTACGGGCTATGCGCAACCAATTTTGTGAAAACAGCAAGAACTTTGCTAGTTATTTAGCTTTGCCAGAATTAAATCATTATGCTTTAGAAAGTCTGGCTAATCCTAAAAGTAATCGCAAGAATTTAATATTTTTATTTTTTGATTCTAAATTATATCATCCTCGCGTGCAGTTAAGGAGTAAGCTAACACAGGCCGTGGTTAAGAAAAATAAAATAAAATTTTTAAACTATCAATTAAAAAGTAAGACAAAATTAGAGCAATCTTTTGAAGTTTTACAATTAGGTATCTGGCTTACTTTTTATTTAGCCATGCTTAATCGAGTTAATCCGTCTAAAATTCCTTGGGTGGATTGGTTTAAGAAGCAGTTGGGATAATTGAGATTTTTAGGATATTTAGGATATTTAAGATTTTTGGGATAAAAAGTAGGAACACAAGATTTTGTGTTCCTTTATTATGAAAGCGAGATTGGTCAATTTTGTCTTGCCTTTATGGGTTTTTTATTTTAAATCTAAACGTGGTTGACAAAAATATTTTTTAATATAAACTTAAGACAATTAAGATCTTTTAAATTTTACAACTAGGGAGATTGCTAATGAATAGTCCAGAAGATAAAATCGGTTCAAAGGATCTGAAAAGTAGTCCGTATCATGTATTCCCGGACGATAATAATGAAGTACAATGCCCACATTGTCGTCGTAAACAGTTTTTTGGTGTTACTGGTTTGCAGGAATGTCAGAATCCGCTTTGTAAAGGTAGGTTTTTTATTCGCGAAGAATATAAAATAATAGTTTCCGGACCGTTTTCCGATTTATCTAATATAGCTAAATTAGTAGCTCTAGAACATTCTCCTGGATTATAATTTTCGTTAACTAAAAAACCAAACGCTGTTAGAATAATCTACGGCGTTTTTTCCTTGACAAAAATATTGTTTAAGGTAAGATAAATATAATAATTGATATTTAAAACTGATAACTATAAGGAGGGAAGTTATGGGGAAAAACAGGAAAAATAGGTCTGGTCGCAATTGTGATGGCGCTGAAATTACTTTTAAACCTATAGGTAATGGGCGTGTTGTTTGCGAACAGACAGGAGTGGTGCTTGGGCGCGGGAAAACAGGTGGTTATAGAAGAAGTAGATTTAATGAGGCACATATAATAACTATGCCATCACATGGAGTAGACCCGTCAGGAGGGTCAGGAATGGGTAAAATTGTAGAGTCATCATTTAAGCCACTACAGTCAAGTTTTCCTACGGCGAGTATAGACCGTAACGATAATAGCGCTCAATGTCCACATTGCTATAACTGGAATTTTAATGTTTCTCTTGGGGCAAGGAGGTGCTCTAGCTGTGACAAAAGATTTGAAGTTACCAGATGATTTTTTTAAAAAAGAAAAACGCCATTAGTTTAATCTAATGGCGTTTTAAATTTGTACCGCCAAGGGGAATCGAACCCCTGTTGCATGGATGAAAACCATGTGTCCTAACCACTAGACGATGGCGGCTTATTTATATTTTTAAATATGAATTGTCAGCGCGACCTTTGGTTGAAAAAATTTGGCAGGCCTAACCACTAAACCCGCCCTGTCTTCATGACGGGGCGATGGCGTTGCCCTATATAAGCTAGCTTTGTACAGGGACTTAAAATTAAAACACCCCGAAGAACAGGGATAGATTTTTTTTCTAAAGTATGGTAATACTAAAGATAGTATAAATAATTTTTTAACTTTAGTCAAGCTAATGATAATTTTAGGCATAGAAACCCCGCACAAAGTTGCGCTTATGCGGGGCAGGACTTTAGAACATTAATGTTTATTTATTTTTAAGTTAGTTATTTATTTTTATGATTATACTAGGAATCGAAACATCTTGCGATGAAACTGCGGTAGCAGTTGCTAAAAACAACGATATATTATCAAACGCAGTATTTTCGCAGATTGATATTCATAAAAAATATGGCGGAGTAGTGCCTGAAGTGGCGGCCCGGGAACATGTTCTAAAAATTTTGCCGGTTGTTAATGAGGCTATAATTCAAGCCAACATTAAGCAAAAAGACATAGACGCTATTGTCGTAGCTCATGGCCCTGGTTTAATTACCTCTTTATTGTCCGGAGTGGAAACCGCTAAGGTCTTAGCTTATGTTTGGGAAAAGCCGTTAATTGGCGTGAATCATATTGAAGGGCATATATATGCCAATTTTATTGGTGAGACAAATATTAAATTTCCAGCTTTAATTTTAACAGTTTCTGGCGGGCATACTATGCTGGTTTTAATGAAAGACCATGGTAAGTATAAAATTTTAGGTGAAACTAGAGATGATGCCGCTGGCGAGGCCTTTGATAAAGCGGCTAAGCTTCTTAATCTCGGCTATCCAGGTGGCCCTGAAATATCTAAAGAAGCAGAAAAATTCGACATTCGACATTCGACATTCGACATTTCTCTACCTCGTCCGATGATTAACTCTAAGGATTATGATTTTTCTTTTTCCGGGCTTAAGACGGCCTTACTTTATACTGTGAAAGATGATCTTAACTGGAAAAAGCATGTTCCAGAATATTGCGCTGAATTTCAGCAAGCCGTAATCGATGTTTTAATTGTTAAAACTATAAAGGCAGCTAAAGAGTTTAAAGTTAAATCAGTGATGCTGGCCGGTGGAGTGTCAGCTAATAAAGAATTAAGAAAACAATTGGCTAAAGCCGTAGAAAATAATTTACCAAAGACTGGGTTTAATATTCCGGAGTTTAAGTATACGACTGACAATGCGGCCATGGTTGCTATAGCTGGCTATTACCACTCTAAGCGTAAAGATTTTGTTCCCTGGCAGAAAATTAAAGTAGATCCGAATTTGGAATTAAAATAAATAAAATAAAAACATCCCGTCATTCATGAACGACGGGGTGTTTTTTATACTTTAGTTTTATTTCTTTTTTTTCTTCAAACTTTTTTCTTTTTGATTTACCGTAATCGTGGTTTTAATAACAGTATCTGGGATTAGAGAAATGCTGTCTATACCTTCACCGACTAAAAATTGGACAAATTCCGGAAAGTCGCTCGGGGCTTGACCGCAGATGCCGACCTTAGTTTTAGTTTCTTTAGCTACCTTAATTAAATATCTAATTAAAATTTTTACAGCTTCATTTTTTTCGTTAGATACACCCTCTACTTCTAAGGTTCCACCTGAGTCGCGGTCTATACCTAAGGTTAGCTGGGTTAAGTCATTTGAACCGATAGAAAAACCGTCAAAAATTTTTGCAAATTCAGTAGCCAGAATTATATTAGACGGAATTTCTGCCATAACGTAAATTTCTAAACCGTTTTTTCCTCTCTTTAAACCGTTTTTGTCCATAATGTCTAAAACTTTTTTACCTTCCTCAACCGTTCGGCAGAACGGCACCATAATTTTAACATTATTTAAACCCATCTCATCTCGCACTTTTTTTAAGGCCTCACACTCTAATTCAAAAGCTGGTAAGAATTTAGGCGAGTAATAACGGCTAGCTCCGCGCCAGCCAATCATTGGATTGGCTTCATCCGGCTCGTATTCCTGTCCGCCGATTAAATTTGCGTATTCATTACTCTTAAAGTCAGATAATCTGACAATAACTTCTTTAGGATAAAATGAAGCCGCGATTATAGCTATGCCCTCGGCAAGTTTATCAACAAAGTATTGTTTTTTATCCTTATAATGAATTGTTAGCTGATCAATTTTTTTCTTAGCTCTTTTATCTGTAAGTTTACTATAATTAAGTAAAGCTAGAGGATGAATTTTAATTGAGTTGTTAATAATAAATTCTAAACGCGCTAGCCCGACTCCGTTATTGGGAATAAAAGAGGAAAGCATAGCTAAATCTGGTTCGCCAATGTTCATCATTATTTTAGTTTTAGGACGGGCTAATTTTCCAATATTGGTTTTTCTTATTTTAAACGGTAGGAGGCCGGAATAAACATAGCCTTCTTCGCCTTCGGCGCAGCTAATTGTTATTTTTTTTCCGGATTTAATTTTTCTAGAAGCGTTATTAGTGCCGACAATACAGGGGATACCTAACTCGCGGGAAACAATGGCGGCATGGCAGGTGCGTCCGCCCTTATCCGTAACTATGGCGCCGGCTATTTTCATAATCGGCTCCCAGTCAGGATCAGTCATATCAGTTACTAGCACCTGGCCGGGTTTAAAATTTTCAATGCCGGATATGCCCATAATCCGGTTGGCTACGCCAGCGCCAATTTTATTGCCGACGCTTTGTCCCCTGACAATAATTGGTCCGTGTTTTTGCAGTTTATATTCTTCTAATTCATTAACATTTTTTGTGCTTTGTACAGTCTCTGGCCGGGCTTGGAGAATATATAATTTTTTATCTTTTCCATCTAAGGCCCATTCAATATCCATTGGCCGTTTATAATGCTTCTCAATAATTATAGCCCAATCCGCTAATTGTTTAATCTGCTGATCAGTAATGGATTGCTGATTTTGTTCCTTGGGCGTGACCTTAATATCTCTAACTGGTTTAGTTGGGTTTTTACTGTAAATCATTCTTAATGATTTTTTTCCTATTCTTTTAGAAATTATTGCCCGGGTAGGCTTAAAAACATAAAATTCGTCCGGATTGACATTGCCCTGAACTATATTTTCACCCAGGCCGTAGATAGAATTAATTAAGACCGTATTAGCAAAACCAGATTCAGTATCAATAGAAAACATAACTCCGGAGGAGGCTATGTCTGATCTGATCATTTTTTGCACTCCAACTGATAAAGCTACTTTAAAATGATCAAATCCCTTGTCAGTTCGATAGGAAATTGCCCGATTAGTAAAAAGAGAGGCAATACATTTTTTTACCGCTGTTAATAATTGTTCTTCGCCATGGATATTTAGAAATGTTTCCTGCTGGCCGGCAAATGAAGCGTCTGGTAAATCTTCGGCTGTGGCGGATGACCTAACCGCTACGTCTAAATTTTTAACCTTATATTGTTTAGATAGTTTATGGTAGGCGACTATAATTTCCTTAGTAAAATCAGGAGGCAGGGGCGCGGCTAAAATTGTTTTTCTGGCTTCGGCTCCGCGGCGCATTAAATCCAGGACATTATGAGTATCAAGGCCTTTGAGAATTTTTCTAATTTCTTTTTTTACGCCGCTGTTTTTTAAAAAATAATCATACGCTTTAGCTGTGGTAGCAAAGCCGTTCGGCACTAACACTTTTTGTTTAGCCAGCTTGCGGTACATTTCGCCCAGAGAAGCGTTTTTCCCCCCTACTGTTGGAACATCTTTAATCCCCAACTCATTAAAGAATTTGATAAATTTATTAGATTTTGCCATGTTATTGTTTACTACGAATTACAAATAAATACAAATTTACGAATTTTAGCTAAAATGTTTGTATGAGTATTCGTACATTCATAAAAAATTCGTAATTTGTAGTTTAGTAATTTGTAGGAGTTTATAGGTTAATTTTTTTACTCCATTCATGGATAAATGGTATTTCCCACCATTCACCGTTTAAAGTTTTGATAATGCCCATAACTGAAACAACAATCAAAAGTAGCATGAACAATTGGCCGAATAAGGGAAACCATATTAATAGAGAAGCAATGATTTCTAAAGCAAATAAAATCAGGCCTTGTTTGGCGTGGAATTGGGCGAATTTAGAATTCCGTTTGCCTAGTAAAGGAACTAAACAGAGAATCCAAATATAGGATAGGACTGCTATGTTCTTGTTGACCTCAACGTCTAGGTCTTTGGGATTTTTTTTGGTAGTCATAGTTTTGAGTTAGTATTTTAATGTCTTTATTATATCATAATATCTGCTATAATAAAATTAAGGTTTGACAAGACTGGTAAAATAGCTACAATAGGGGACATAGATAAAATAATGCATTTGTCATTTGGATTTTGACATTTGACATTAATAATTTGCAGGTGTGGTGAAATTGGTATACACGCATGCCTTAGGAGCATGTGGAGCAATCCGTGTGGGTTCGAGTCCCACCACCTGCACAAAAATGCACTTTGAATTATCATTTAACAAGGGAGGGAATAATGCGAGAGGTTATCAGAAGAAATTTTACGAAGATTTATTGTATTCTTTTTGGTGCTGGCGTTATTGCTGTATATATTCGTTTTTGGGAATAATAAGAGTAAATCCAAAAAGTTTAAAACAATTAAATACCCGAATTTTAGCTAATATTCGGGTATTTATTATTATTATTTACCTTTTGGGGTTGACATTTTTATTAAAGTATGCTATTATATGAGCATCATGGGGGTGAGAGTTTTACGCCAATTAAAATGGAGGTAAAATACCATGGCAGAAAAAACTCTCCCAAGATTCATCGCTAGAATTGTAGTTAGTATTCTCGGCGCAATTTTAGCTCTTTGTTCTTTATTAAAAATTATCACCGTTCCGATTTTTTCAACCCCAGCAGAACAGTGGGCTAATGTAGTCTATTTTGCATTAGTATGTTTGGGGTCACTCCTCTTTTACTGGTCGGCATTTACTAATTTTGACCGTCATAAGATTGATAGATTTTTTTGACACAAGCATTTAAAGCCGGAAAGAAATTTTTCGGCTTTTTTATTTGGTTTTTCTGTGTTAATATCAAAGTATATGATTAATTTTCTGCATACATTTAATCCTCAGCCAATTTTAATTTCTCTTGGGCCCATCCAAGTTTATTGGTATGGTTTATTTATTGTTTTAGGAGTGTTAGCGGCTATTGGCATTGCCTTAAAGCTAGCTGGATATTATGACCTTAAGAAAAATACTATTATTGATTTAGCTTTTTGGCTGATTTTGGGCGGAATAATCGGAGCGCGGGTTTATCATATTTTTTTAGAATGGCGGTTTTATTTAGAGTATCCTTTAAGCATATTAAAAATTTGGCAGGGCGGGCTGGCAATCCATGGTGCAATTATAGTTGGCTTATTTATAATTTGGCAATTTTCTAAAAAAGAGAAAATAAATTTTTGGCTAATAACTTCTATTATTGCTCCGGGTTTAGTTTTAGCTCAAGCGATCGGGCGCTTCGGCAATTATTTTAATCAGGAATTGTTTGGTAAGCCAACTGATTTGGCTTGGGGTATCCCAATTAATATTTTAAATCGGCCGATGGAGTTTTTAGCCACTGAATTTTTTCATCCCACTTTTCTTTATGAATCAATCGGCAGTTTATTTATATTTTTAATTTTGATATATCTGCATATTTTAGTTATAAGAAAAAAGCGATTTAATAATTTTGTTTATTGTTTAATATTTTCCGTTTATTTGATATTATATTCAATTCTTCGCTTTAGCCTAGAATTTATTCGCATAGACATTACTCCGGAAATACTTGGTTTACGTTGGCCGCAAATCGCCAGCTTAATTATAATTTTATTGACAATAATATTAATAATCTATAAGATTAAAAAAGATAAATTGGAAATTATTAATTGAATAATTGAAATATAGCCTTTTTCGTTTATGCGATTTACTGTGGGCCTTGCCCGCCGTAGCTCGTTTTAGCAAAGTTGGAGAAAAAGACAATTAGTATGCCTATTTCGTTTGCGAGGAATATTGCGGGCTGTGCCCGCCGTAGTCCCGTAAAACGGGACGAAGGCGGGTATCGTATAATGGTTTTTATATCAGCCTTCCAAGCTGAGGATGGGGGTTCGATTCCCCCTACCCGCTCATATACAATAAAACTCCGGCATATGCCGGAGTTTTATTATATATAAATGGTAATATAGGAATCGAACTGGTTGCGAGCGAAACATGAGAAGCGAGGGAACAAGCGACGAATAGTTAAGCGACAATTAATGCGACGACGAGGAGCGTTAATTGGCAACCCTGGACAAGTGAGCGAGGCGGTTTACCGCCGACGAGCGAGCGCGATAATTCACTCCATGTATGGTTTATAATTTGTAAATCTATTATAAAAAGCAAGCTTAATGCTTGTTTTTTTGGTTATTCAAGGATATAATAGAATTAAGTTATTAATATTACTTTTATGGATATTGTTACATGAAATATTGCATTAGCGACAGTTGCATGTTAACAATTAATTGTTAATTCATATGGACATCCAAGATCTAATGGCCGAGGCCAAAAATTTACCTGATTATAAATTTGAACGCAAGCTTAATGAGTTAGTTCGTAATAATTATCGCTATCGTAATTTAAGTAGTGATAATAAAAAAGTTGTTTTAGATTTGGTTAAGAAATATAAAAAATATTTACGTAAAGGAATTGGTATTTCTTATACAAGCGTACGAAACGAAATGCGGCGTTTATATAGCAATAGATTAAAATTAGATTTAACTAAGGAAGACTTAAAAGATATTAGGGAGATTTTAGGAGAGTTAAGAGGGTAGAACATAATAATAAGTATAAAATTAAAAAGTACAGAGACCCGTCCTTCGTTAAGACTACGGAGGGCAAGTGTTTCTGTACTTTTTGTTTGTTGCAAAACGATTTTATTTATTTCGTTAAAATTGCGTAATAGTTATATTTATCTTTATAAATTTTATTTATTTTTAGCCCGGCCTGCTTAATTATTTTTTTAAGTTGCCTTTTAGTAAAAGCATGGTAATAACGCCGGCTTATGGCCTGGCCGGCAGAGTTTTTCCAGTCAAACAATATATCACCGAAGTCCATCTTATTTTTTTTAATTAGTTTAAGCAGGAAAAATTTAAAAATTAATTTTCTAAATTTAACCTGGCTCCATAAATTCCAAACACTCATAATTATTTGGCCGTCCGGATTCACTTTATTTTTAAGTTGCTTTAAAGCGGCGACTCTTAGTTTTTTTCCGGGGATATGCTGCAAGACCGCCAGGCAATAAACATAATTAAAATTAACTTCCGGGATTTTACCTAAATCTAAAATATCATTAACTATAAATTTTTGTTTGGGGTATATTGCTTTGGCATGTTTTATTAGTTCAGTACTATTATCAGTTCCTAAATACTGAATTTGCTTATTTTCAAATGCTTCTAGTAATCGGCCATTGCCACAGCCAGCGTCTAGTATTTTATTGTTATCTTTTACTCTTTCAGTTAATTTTATTAATTCCGGCCAAAGGTATTTTTTCCGGGTATTATTAAACTGATCAGAAATTTCCGAATAATTTTTTTTAACTATATTTGATAAATTTTTTTCTGTTTGTTTATTCATGTTTAGATATTAGTAAAAACGCGTTGTAATGCGCCTTTACGTTATCATTTTTGTTGTAGTTTGGCAATTGTTAATTTTATTTCTTCATAAGTAATATCCTCTCCAACCTCATCTTTTATTGGCCTTAGTTTTCCTGTACCAACTTTTTTAACCGCGGTTTTTATTTTTTTTTGTTTGCTATTATCAACTAATTTATCAATCTCTTTTATTTTAATTAACTTTTTTTCTATTAGAAAAATAATATGTCCGATAATAGTGCCAGAATTAAGGTTGCGTTTTTTTGCTATCGTGGCCGGGGATAGGCCTTTATTATATAATTCTAAAGTTTCTAATTGAGTTAGTTTTGTGTTTAAGGATGGTTTAGAGCTTGGTTGCTTTATTACATCATCTAAATTGGTTTGAATGGTTTTTCTTTTAGCATATTTTTCCGTCGGCGCTTTATGTTTTCTTTGGTACCCTCCTCCAGTTAAGCAATTATCACATTTATCGCAAATTTTAGAGTTAGCGTCGCCGAAATAATCTAAAATAAATTTTTGCCTACAGTTAAATCCGTAAACATAGTTTTCCATCTCATCCAGTTTAGCATAAGCGTTTTTAAGTTTAGATTTTAAAGCGCTAAAATCTATATTTATTTCTTCTGAGTCAACTCGCTTTAAAATATTAATTTCCGTTCCCCGAAACGGCGGCTTATATTCAGCCAGACCTTTTTCATTTAAATTTCGGGCCAGGCGCATGAACGACTCTTTTTTAATATTTAATAATTCAGCAATTTCATCAAAATTAAATTCCCAGCCAGCTAAAATTTCTTCTTTAAAGCGATTATGCAGTTTAGCTAGTATCTCAATTTGAACTTTAGCGCGGGTGCCTAAAGAATTTAGAGAGGTTTCAAAGTCATTAAGCTGAAAATAAGCATTAGCAACTTTTTCTGTTGGCCTTTCTATATATCCTTCTCGCTCTAAAATTTTTAAAGCCGTGCCAACGGCCATATCCGGTACTTTCTCCGACAGGCTAGAAGCTAAATCAGCATAAGTAAGTAATACTCTGTCTTTATCGCTATTAGTTAAAATTTCATAAATTTCTAAAATAATTTCCGGCGGGGGATTGTCGCCTTTTATAAAAAATTCTCTTAAATACCTGTCGCGCGGCGAATAAAATAAAAGGCAAAAGCTAGGCTTCCTGTCTCGTCCGGCCCGACCGGCTTCCTGATAATAAGCTTCAATCGTGCCTGGCATGTCATGATGAATAACAAATCTAATATCTTTTTTATTAATCCCTAAGCCGAAAGCATTAGTCGCTACTACCACTTTAGCTTTTCCGCTCATAAAATTTTCCTGGACCCATTTTCTGTCCTGGGGATCCATACCAGCGTGATAAACTACCGCTTCAATGTCATTGGCTAAGAGAGTCTGGGCTAATTCATCAGCTTTGGCCCGGGTGCCGACGTAAATTATACCAGATTGATTTTTAACCGCAGCAATCGCATCAATAATTAATTGCGGTTTGCGCGAATCCGGAGCTTGGATTACCCCGAACTGTAAATTAGGCCTAGCAAAACCGGTAATAACTAATTTTGGATCAACTAAGTTAAGTTGCTTGGCTATATCATCCCTAACTTCCGGAGTGGCGGTCGCGGTTAAAGCAACGACCGGCGGGTTGCCTACTAATTTTATGGATTGTTTTAATTTTAAATAACTCGGCCTAAAGTCATGTCCCCATTGACTGATACAGTGGGCTTCGTCAATCGCAAACAGGCTGATTTTAATTTCAGTTAAAGCATTAACAAAGTCCTGATTATAAAACCTTTCCGGAGCTATATAGAGAAGCTTGTAATGTCCGGCTTTTACTGCGTTTAAACGTTCACTAGTTTCGTTTGGAGTAAGGGAAGAATTAATAAAAGTGGCGGGCACACCAATTCGCTCTAAGCTATCAACCTGATCCTTCATTAAGGCAATTAAGGGAGAAATAACAATGGTTATGCCTTCTAAAACCATAGCAGGAAGCTGATAAATTAAAGATTTTCCTCCGCCAGTCGGCATAATAACTATCGTGTTTTTGCCGGCCAGTACATTATCAATTGCTCTTTCCTGCCCAGGCCAAAATTGGGAAAAACCATAATGAATTTTAAGTAAATCTAAGAGTTCTTGTTTTTTGTTGGAGTTCGACATGATTTTATATTATCAGACAAGTGGCTTCAGGTCAAAAGAAAAAAGCCGGCTGAAAAATTTCAACTGGCTTTTTAAATAAAAATTTACAATTCTCCTTTTCCGATTAAGTCCTGAATATGTTCTACCTGATGATATTTTATCATCTTCAGCAGAAAGTAATAAATATCGGACATTGCGTTTCCATTTGAAAACAAAGCTGTGCCAACCTGGATGGCGTTGGCGCCGGCTAAAATTGCCTGCATAGCGCTGGCGCCGTCATGGATTCCACCAATACCAATAATCGGTACTCCGAGATTAGCTTGATAAACGTCATGAATCATTCGGATAGCAATCGGCAGGATAGCTGGGCCAGAAAGACCGCCGCCACCGGCTCCGAGCATTGCTTTTCTAGAATGAATATCAAAAGCTAAACCAGGAATAGTATTAATAAGCGAAATAGCGTCAGCCCCGGCTTTAACGGCCGCTTCAGCCACCTTAACAATTTGGCTACCGGCAGCAGGAGTAAGTTTAACGATTAAAAACATGTCCGGCGCATTTTCTCGAACAGCTTTTACGATTTTGAAAGTTTGTTTAGGATTTACGCCAAAGGCCATACCGCCATGAGCTACATTAGGGCAGGAAACATTAATCTCCATAGCCGCAATGTTTGTGCTATTTAACTGGTAGGTGAGTTCTCCATACTCATCGACGGAAGAACCAGCAATATTAACAATTACTGGTAGCTTAAAGCTTAGCCATTCGGATAAATCCTTTTGAAGAAACCCTAATAGCCCCTTACCAGCCAACCCAATTGAGTTAAGCATTCCTCCTGGTACCTCACAAACTCGCGGGACTGGATTACCAGGACGTTCTTTAGGTGTTACTCCTTTAGTAATAAGAGCGCCAGCATGGTTAACAGCTACTTGGCGGTTTTTTATAGCCATGGTATCCAGACAGCCAGAAGCGTTCATTATTGGAGTCTTTAATTCAAATGTTCTGCCGCCTTGACCGATTAAGGTGGTTTTGAAAGGATTTGTTGTTTTACTACTTTTTACCAGAGGCATAATCTCATAACGACGCATTAGCCTTTCCCAATCAATCCAGGAAGCGTCAAAAGCCGGACCGTCTTTGCAGACATATTTAACTGTTCGGTTTTTACCGAAAACAGCGCAACTTTTACAAGAACCAACTCCACAAGCCATAGTTTTTTCTAATAAAACTAGGCATTTATTTCCGCTATTTTTTGCCATTTCCGCAACTTTTTGGAGCATCACTATTGGTCCACAGGCGATTATCGTGGATTTCCCCTGATCGTTTGCCAAAGCTTCTCCCAACAAATCTGTGACTATTCCGGTGTTCTGGCGTCCTGTTTCTGTGATTGTTTTAACATTTGGGCCAGGTCTTCTTAAAATTTCAGTGTCAATAAGTTGATTAGCTCTTTTTGCTCCGAGCAGGATTTTTATTGATTTCCCTGAATTTCGCAGTTCTTCTGCTAAGAGTATTAAACCCGCCGTCCCGATTCCACCGCCGACTAAAATGTAACTTCTAATTTCTGGATCAAGCGGTATAGGATTACCTGATGGTTTGGAAATTTCTATCTGATCATCGGGTCTGAGCTTTGAATAAGCCTTAGTGTTCCCCCCAACAGCTTTAAACATTATTGATATTTGGTTATTAGTTTCGGAAATTGAACAGACTGAAAATGGCCGGGGCATAACAGAAAACGGATTTAACGGTTTAAGGGTAATAAATTGGCCTGGTTCAATTTTTATAGGTTTATTTAGTAAAAACTCTAATAAAAATATTCCCGACTTTTTAGCGGTTTCCTTGCGTTGGATCACAGTCGCTTTCATTTTTTATCTCCTTGTTAATGAACATTTTTAGATAGTTTTATAGAAATATTAGATGATAAAACTGTATTTGTCAAATAAATAAATGAAGGTGGGATTAGCGAATCTCACCTTCATTACATAATTTATATTTATGGTTTGCGACATGGGATTATACTCCTCTCACTCTTAAAGCTTCTCTTAGTCTTTCTACGGCTACGATATAAGCGGCCAGGCGCATATCAACTTTGTATTTTTCCTTAGTCTCCCAAATTAAATTAGTGGCCTGGGTAATTTTTTCTTTTAGCCGGGCCTGGACCTTATCGGCTTCCCAGTAATAATGCCGGATATTTTGGACCCATTCAAAATAAGAAACAATCACTCCGCCGGCGTTAGCTAAAACGTCAGGAATGATTAAAATATCTTTTTTAGTTAAAGTTTCGCTAGCTTCCAGAGCAATCGGACCATTAGCTATTTCTAAGATGACTTTAGCTTTTATTTTATCCGCGTTGTCTTTGGTAATGACGTTTTCCATAGCCGCCGGCACTAAAATTGTAACTGGCAGTTCTAAAATTTCTTCATTGGAAATATTATTAGACATTGGCAAATCAATAACCGAACCCTTATTTTTTTTATGTATTATTACTTCTTCAATATCTAACCCCTGCTCGTTGTAAATTCCGCCTTTTGAATCCGATACTGCCACTACTTTATAGCCGGCGTTATGGGCGATTTTCGCGAAATTATAGCCGGCATTGCCAAAGCCCTGAACAGCAATGGTAATATTATCTTTATTAATACTAATTTTTCTTAAGGTTTCCTCTAAGGTATAAAATCCGCCTTGGGCCGTAGCTGTGTCCCGGCCTAATGATCCGCCGATAGATACTGGTTTGCCGGTTATAACTCCAGGAACATTTTTTCCCTGGATTCGGCTAAATTCATCCATAAACCAAGCCATTATTTGCGGGTTAGTATAAACGTCCGGAGCCGGAATATCTTTATCAGGTCCGACAATATTAGAAATTGTTCGGACATAACTCCTAGTTAATTTTTCCAATTCATTTTGGCTCAACTCTTTGGGGTTAACCGTAATTCCACCCTTAGCTCCGCCGAACGGAATATTTACAGCCGCGCATTTAATCGTCATCCAAAAAGCTAAAGATTTTACCTCGTCTAAATTAACCTTTGGGTGAAAACGGATACCGCCTTTAAACGGGCCGCGTACATTAGAATGCTGGACCCGGTAGCCGGTAAAAACCCTTAAGCAACCATTATCCATTTTAACTGGTATGGCTACTTCAGTAATTCTCTGCGGATGTTTTAAAATTTCTGATTCTTTGTAAGTTAAATTAGCCAGCTCTTCATTGCGGTTAATGATTTTACAGGTTTTATCAAGCTGGTTTAAGCATTGTTCGTATTGACTCATAAATTTAAAAATAAAATATAAAAAATAATAAAATAAAAAGTTAAAATTTTTGTTGTTGATTCTTGATAAAACCAATATAGCCGTTTATTGTTCTTTCAACATCTCTTCCTTTCTTATATAGAATATCAAAAGTTTCTTGATTTGTATATTTTTCATCTAAAGCAACATAAAGCTGATCTATAATTTCCATTAATGAACCTCTTGCTACTCTGCAAAATTGTATGTTTTCTTGAAAATTGTATCGGCCATATCCCTCCGCTATATTGGAGTGAATTGAAATTGCCGCTCTCCTCATCTGTGAGGTTAAACAATATAATTCCTCTTTTGGAAATTTTTTTGTCAATTTATAAATGTCTTTCCGGAATTCTCTCGCTAATTGCCAAGCTTTTACATCTTCAAAACTATGTTATTTTTGTTTAACTTCCTCCATTATTTTACTTTTATATAACTCAAATTTTTATATTATTTTACTTTTATATTATTTTATTTTTATACAGTTCTAAAGTGTTTTTAAATAGCATAGCAATGGTTAAGGGACCGACTCCGCCTGGCACTGGTGTAATATAGCCGGCTTTTTTAATAACATCATCAAAGTCAACATCGCCGTAAACCTTATTACCAATTTTACTTATGCCAATATCAATAATAATTGCATCTTTTTTAACCATATCTTCTTTAATAAATTTTGGTTTACCTACGGCCGTAATTAAAATATCAGCCTTGTTGGTTTTATTTTTTGCTTTATCATTTGCTTGGTATATTTTAACCTTAGCGCCCTGGCAAGTTAAAACCTTGGCCAGACTTTTACCAAAGATGTCTGAATTAGCTATTAGACAAATTTGTTTATCCTTTAAATTGCAGTTTATGCTTTTTAAGATTTCCAAAACTGTTTTATGTACTGGCGGGATAACTTCATCATGCCCGCAAGCTGACATTAAAATTTTTAAATTATCCGGATGAAAGCGGTCAACGTCTTTTTTCGGGTCAATGGCTTTGATTATTTTATCAGTATTAAGGTTTTTTGGTAAAGGCAGCTGCACTAAAATCGCGTCAATTAATTTGTCTTTATTTAAGCAATCAATTGTTTTTAAGATATCGGCTTCAGGAGTGTTAGTTGGTAATTTATATAGATGAGTGTCTATACCTACTTTTTTAGCTTCTTTTTCCTTAAGATTTACATAGAGTTTTGAATCCTCCCGCTCGCCAATTAAAATAATCGCTAAATTTGGTCGGTTTAGACAATCTGATTTATCATTATTCAACTTTAAAATTTCTTTAACAATATTATCTTTAATTTTTTTAGCCAAAGCCTGGCCGTCAATAATTTTACCCATTAGATGCTTGGAATAGGGAAGTTTAAGCACATCGCCTTTACTTCCTCTTTTATTTTCTCTAAAACTTCTTCTTCATCCCGATGTTCAATAGCGCTATTTATCCAGAGAGCAATTTTTTTAATTTCTTCTTTTTTCATTCCCCGAGTGGTGACGGCTGGCGTGCCGAATCTTACACCAGACGGCTTCATCGGTGGGTTCGGATCATTAGGGATAGTGGAGCGACTTACTGAGATGCCGACATTATCTAAAATTACTTCGGCTTCGCGGCCGTTTATATTTTTAGAAGTCATATCTACGACCATGAGATGATTATCAGTACCATCAGAAATTACCCGATAGCCCATGTTTTTAAATTCCTCGGCCAGTACTTTAGCGTTGGCGATTATTTGTTTAGCATATTCCTTAAATTCCGGCTTTAAGGCTTCGCCAAAGGCCACGGCTTTAGCCATGGTAATATGGTCATGCGGACCGCCCTGCATGCCCGGGAAAACCGCTCGATTAACCTGCTTAGCAAATTCTTCTTTACACATTATTATAGCTCCCCGCGGCCCTCGTAAAGTTTTATGAGTTGTAGTAGAAACAACGTCAAAAATCGGTACTGGATTAACCATCTCACCAGCGGCGATTAAACCTGCCGTATGAGCAATATCAGCAAAGGTAAAAGCGCCGACTTCTTCGGCAATATCTTTAAATTTTTGCCATTCTACTTCGCGGGAGTAAGCGCTATAACCGGCAACAATCATTTTCGGTTTTTCTTTTAAAGCAATTTTTCTTACTTCTTCCATATCAACCCGTCCGGTTTTATTATCAACTTCGTATTGGACGAAATTATAAAGCATGCCGGAGAAATTTATCGGATGCCCGTGGGAAAGATGCCCCCCATGGTCTAGTTTTAAGCCCAAGACTTTATCGCCCGGTTTAATAAAAGCCATATAAACGGCGGCATTAGCCGGCGAGCCGGAAAGGGGCTGGACATTAACATGCTCGGCGGAAAATAATTTTTTTGCCCGCTCAATTGCTAAGGTTTCCGCCTCGTCAATAACCTGGTTGCCGCCGTAATATCTTTTGCCCGGGTAGCCTTCACTATATTTATTAGTTAAGACCGTGCCCATAGTTTCTAAAACCGCTTTGGACACGTAATTTTCCGAGGCAATTAATTCCATTTCTTCCGACTGCCTAGTCATTTCTTTTTTAACAATATCCATTGCTTTAGGATCTTGCTCTGATAAATTTTTATAGTCTAACATATGTTTTTATTTAATAATAGTGGTATTTTTATGATATGCTTAATAGCATATTTTGTCAAAAAAAAGACAGGATTTTAGGTCCCATCTTTCCATTACCAAAAAAATTGCCAGCTTCTAGTTGGCGTATATGTTTGAAATAAAGCTATTGCTTAAATAATTTGTTGGTGAATGTCCCATATCCCTGCAAAATGCGCTGCCGCGCGGGCCTACTTTTATGACCAAAAGTAGCAAAAGTCCTGGGGTGCTTTATTCGCTCTCACATTGATTAATCTACTGAAGATTTTGCCTGGGCGCTCAGGACGCACCCCAGACCCCAGTTTACTATAGCAATGTTTATCAATTTAAATCTAAAGATTGATTTTATTTCGAAAATTCGGTCTGCTGTAATTTATTTTAAAAATTTAAAATGTTTCAGAGTTGGAATAATATTCGGGCCTAAGTCTTCAGGTAAATTATCAATATCAAGCCAGTCCCATTTTAAAATATCCTCACCCGGTTTTATTTCGCCAACTCTCTTAGCTAGAAAATGGACTAAAATAATATCAATTATAACACCGTCTTTTTCTTTGCGGGTAAAAGTGAAAAATGGCTCTTCTTCTATAATTTTAATATCAATCCCCATTTCTTCTTTTACTTCTCGGCGGGCGTTGTCAATTAAATTAGTTTCATAATCCTCAACCCGGCCGCCACAGAATTTCCAAAAAGGCGTATCGCCGTGTTTATTTAACAAGACTTTATTGTTTTCCACAATAACCGGCCCCGAAGCAATTATAATTTTAGGCATATGGTTATATTATTAATTATTTAAAATAAAATAAGGATGAAAGTTGAGGGATTAAAAGTTATTAATCCCTCACTGTGTAACTTGTAGGATTTTTGCTTTTTCAATATGTGTAATCTCAACATATTTAATATAATTATTGGTTATGTCAATTACTGTTTTTAAAGCCTTACTGAATGTTTCTGACATATATTGATGTAGACTAGAGTTATCGTTTCGCTTTTTTAATTCTTCTAGACAGCCGTGACCAAAAAATTCTATCTCATTAAGTACGTGAGTGATAAAATCTTCTATCAATGGTTCCAAGCGATAATCCTCACCATAACATATGGGAGCTGTTTGTTCCCATATTAAGAAAAAGAAGTTTACCATTTTATCCTTTTCCTTAACTTCATCAATAAAATCACCAATTGTAATCATAGCACAGTTCTCCCTTAATTATTGAATGAACAAATATTATTGTTTTTTAAATCATCTTATAATTTTAATAATACCATTATCAGCGTCTACTTCTACTATCATGCCATCTTTTAAAACTTTTGTTGCGACTTGGGTTCCAACCACACAGGGCTTTTTCATTTCACGAGCAATAATCGCTGCATGACAGGTAACTCCTCCTTCATCAGTAACAATCGCAGCAGCTTTTTTCATGGCCGGGATAAAGTCAGGGGTAGTCATTGGAGATACTAGAATTTCTCCTGGTTGTACTTTATTTATTTCTTTTTTTAGATAAACAATACGGGCAACGCCTGAAACTTTTCCTCTGTAGGCTGTTTTTCCGGAAATTTCGTTATTTTTAATTTTCAATGAAGGGTATGAGAAATAAAACTCCGGGTGATTAGCGGCAAATTTTTTTAGCGTCTGTATCTTTTGAATACGACCGGGAATAAGAACAAAATTTTTCGCTCGCTGTTCTAAACTTTTATAAGATGGAGGATTTTTAATTTCTGATGTTAAAATATGTGCAACAAATTTTTTACGATCAGGATATAGTTTAATCAAGGTGTTGCATAGTACATTACTGGCTCTGTCCCAAAAAAGGTCCGCATCTCGCCACTTAATAGCTTTTTCACGAATAGAAGAAGGAGTTTTTTTACTATAGGCAGTATAGTAGAGCGGAAACCATATATGAATAGTCTCATAAACAATTTTAATGAATTCTGGCAATTCTTCTAGTGTATTAATAATACCTTTTTGTAAAATTGGCTCTATCTTTTTTTTCTGTTTTAAGTCGCGCGCAAACCATTTTTCAAAAAATAGATTATTTTTTTGATTAGCTTCTAATATTTTTTGCTGAATTATTTTAAAGGCAATATCATTATCCCACACTTCAATTATGCCATTCTTAATATAGTATACCGCTGGTTCTAAGTATGTAAAGGGAATACAAAAAATTTTATTATAGCATGCCATTATTCCGGCCGTCCAAGCCTCTTCAATAATAATAGAAAAATCTCGAGTATATTCATGTATAAACGTAATAGGGGCTTGCTCATCTCTTAAGTTATCTTCAAGCTTTGGTTTTTTCATTATTTTCTCCTTAAAGATTGGCGTATAGTTATTTTACTTTTTAACTCCATTGATTATTTGTCCAAAGACAACCAACAATAGTCCGATTAAAAATAACCATTCAGGCAAATAAGACCACCCGGCTAAATAATCAATTGCGTTAACTAAGATTATGATAAATCCGACGATTAATAAGATTAAAGCAAATTTTTTATTTTTTTCCATATAGTTTGAATTAATAATAATTTTATTTAGCTTGCCGTTTAAGAATTACGTAATTAATTACGTAATTTTTTATTCCTGTCTCACCGTAGTCCCGTTCAGCGGGACGTAGGCGGATGTTACGTAGCATGCTACGTAACATTTATCCGTCCTGAGCTTGCCGAAGGAGAGAGAACCAGATATTCTGTGTTATGTGATGTAAATTAATTTGTTTCTAATAAATTAATGGCTTCTAAAGAAAGTGTTTTTATGTTGTCAGGTGTACCATCTAATTTTTGTATTTCATCTATAGTAAACCATTTTAGATCATCAGTCTCACCATCTTGCGAATTTACTTCAAATGTATCAGCTTTTGCATAATAAATAAAGTCAATGTGTTGATGAAATTGATTTATATTTTCAAGCAAGATGTGCATTGGGCGAATTAATTGTTTTACATCATTCGTTTTAATTTGTGTATCAGGATTATACAATTTAACATTTAAATCTGATTCTTCCTTAATTTCGCGCAATGCAGCTACTTCTGGTAATTCGTCTCGGTCAATATGACCACCAACTGGGAGCCAAAGACTAAGTTTTTTGTGTAAGTGTAAAAGCACTTTCTTTTTATGTACAATTGTTGTTGTCGCTGTAAAATGTTTTGTTATTTCCATAAGAGTAAATTAATTTATTTTATATAACAAGTTATATGCGAACTTGTTTTAAATTTATTTAAAATAAGGTAAAATATAGGTATAAATGTGTAATCAGGGCTGGGTGTGAAAGGAAATTGTTGTCTTTTTTAATTATAGCACTATGTTTAAGGTTTTTGTTGAAAATATTTTTGGGGAAGAATAATGATAAGTGGTATTCTTCCCCAAGGCTTAAGTTGTAATTTTACTCAGTGAATGATATTTTTTCACCGATGTTCTAATGAGTAAGATCAGGCCGATTGGACCTATCATAACAATGATGGGTATAAAGATTGTGTGGTATCTACCCCAGTCTTTTTCTAGGGTTACTATCGCTATCCAGGCAATCAATGTAATCGCGCCGTTTAATAACCAAACACACCCTAGTCCCATTTACCGCCTCCTTTGAATAATTGATTTATTTTTTTCCTTCTAAAAGTATTTTGTTTACATAAATTTATTTACTTTAATTATAGCACTATGTTTAAGGCTGGCAAGGCTGTTTGGGGAAGAAAAAAACGACCTTTTTTGGGATTAGGTCGTTTTGTGTTTTAAAATGGTGAGATGAAATTTGTAAATTCCATCTCACCCGTAGTTTATGAGTTAATTCTTTCAGCCACCTTTCTAAAGTGCCATCCGAAGATGGTCATTTCAATTGCTACATGGAGCAATTTTGGTTTTGTAAATAAGGTTTTGAATACTAGTTTCCAATAATGTGGACTTGACCGGGAAAATATCCCAATTCGCCACATACTTCTAAAGAGCGCTTTTATGTCAGCCCAGGAAATTCTTCCTTTTGCTATTGGATGAAAATTTTTGAGAAATATATCTATTCGCTCGTAATAGACCTTTGGTGAATACAGTTTGGCAACCATCTCTTTATATTTCTCAACTAATATATCTGCATCCATTATCGGGCTAAAGTTCAAATAGCCGTCAGTGTTTTCGCCAGTGGAATCATCAAGGAGCCTGCCTGCGACGTCTAGTCTTCTCCATAATTTGGTTTTGGGTAAGGCATTTAGCATCCCTACCATCGCAGTTACGATTCCAGTCCCTTGGATAAATTCAGTAACTGATTCAAAGATGTTTATATCGTCTTTGTCAAAGCCGACAATAAAACCACCCATTACTTGCATTCCGTGTTGATGAATGATTCTAACAGCCTCCTCTAAGTCAATTTCAATATTTTGTATTTTGTTGCACTCTACGAGGCTGGCTTTATTTGGAGATTCAATACCCACAAACACTTTATTAAAATTAGCCTTACTCATTAATTGCATTAATTCTTCATCCTTAGCTAAATCTATACTTGCTTCGGTAAATAATGAGAATGGATATTTGTGTTCTTGTTGCCAGTTGATTAGCTGACGCAGCATTTTTTTTACTTTTATTTTATTGCCAATAAAATTATCATCAACAATAAATATTGATCCTTTCCAGCCAGCGTCGTAAAGCGATTGAACCTCGGCTACTGTCTGCTCTGGTGGTTTAGTTCTGACCAAATGGCCATACATTTCGGTTATATCACAGAACTCACAACTAAATGGACAACCTCTTGAAAATTGTATGGCCATAGTCGCATAGTTTGCGAAGTTAATAAGCGACCACTTAGGGATAGGAGTTGTTTTTAAATTCGGTTTATTCTCGGAGACATAAACTTGTTTAGTAGTTCCATTTTCAAGATTATTAAGAAATGGAGGTAGAGTAATTTCAGCTTCACCTAAGATAAAGTAGTCAACTCCGGTAAATTTTTCGTGTGCCGCAGTAAAAGCTGGTCCACCGGCCACTACTTTTTTGTTAGCCTGTTTGCATCTTGATATTATTTCTTGGGCGCTATTTTTTTGCACTAGCATAGCGCTAACAAAAACCATATCAGCCCACTCAATATCTTGGTCAGTTAATTTTTTTACGTTAACATCAACCAGCTTCATGTCCCATTCTTGGGGCAACATAGCGGCGACCGTTAATAGGCCGAGTGGAGGAAAAGCCGCTTTCTTTGATATAAAAGGTAAAGCGCCCCCAAAACCCCAAAAAGTATTTGGGTATTCAGGATATACAAGTAATATTTTCATCTTTCCACCTTATTTTGTAAAGTATTTTATTAAAGAACAAATTTTATTTATTAAGTTATATGCGCCTGCCAGTCCCTGCCTACCGGTAGGCAGGTTGGGAGGGAATTCTTTATCTTTTATTATAGCATTATACTTAAAGCTGGCAAGGTAGGAATAGGGCTATTATTAAATTAAATTATGTTTAACTTTTTGCAAAATAAGTGAAAAATGCTATAATTTAAATAGTTAGATTTTAATATTAATTTTAAATACTATGAAAAGAAATATTTTTTATCTTTTGGCTATAATCGGTTGCTTTATGTTGTTATCTTCTGACGCGCAAGCAACAGCGCCAACCAGTTTGTCATTAACGAATACCGCCAGTGATACGGTGCAGGTAAATATTACCGGCGAATCTGATAGCAGTATCCGCCTTTCTTTTTTGCCGCCCGGAGCATTAACTTTAACAACGATTGTTTTGGGTTCAACTGATGCTGAAGGGAATTTTACTACTTCAATCAGCTCTGGCGGGTACGCGATTCCGGCCGGATCGCCGGTTTATGCGACGATTGACGGCGTCCAGTCGTCAATGCTGCTCTGGCCGTCTTATGCAAGTACGATTTTTTTAAGTCAGGCTGATGCACAAATTGCTGTTGGGCAAAGTATTACGATTAATTCTTCCAATACCCTTATTCTTTCCTCAAACAGTTTAACGATCAGCATCGGCACGGCTCTTAGTGGTAGCCAATTGACGGTTACCGGACTTAGCGAGGGGAGTGGTACACTTATTGTTTGCGGGGCCAATATCGGTTGCGGCTCGGTCGCCGTAGTGGTAGGTGAAAAATCCGGGCAAACGCAGTTATCGCTTAGTGAAAATAACGTCACTCTTAATTATAGGGAATCCAAAAACGTGACGATTTTCGGCGGGTCAGGC
>Ga0075122_10000133_pt1 | contig 59239 bp, 64 predicted proteins | sample AntAceMetag02UKB_FD_69790 | JGI IMG/M metagenome (GOLD analysis project Ga0075122, IMG submission 69790) | Saline lake microbial communities from Ace Lake, Antarctica - Antarctic Ace Lake Metagenome 02UKB | ecosystem: Environmental > Aquatic > Non-marine Saline and Alkaline > Saline | place... | reverse complement strand
ATGACTTCACCAGATTTTGTCCCCGCCATGAGAAAGGCGGCAGCAATTGTTACGGACCAAGGAGGACAAACAAGTCATGCTGCTATTGTTTCGAGGGAATTAGGAGTTCCCTGTGTGGTTGGAACAAGAGAAGCTACAAGCAAATTAAAAGATGGTTTACTAGTAACCATTGATGGAAGCAAAGGTTTAGTATTTTTGGGAGGAAAAGTTAAAAAAGAGAACATTAAAGATGTTCCTAAAAAAGAAAAAGAACTAAAGACAAAAACCGCGACAAAACTATATGTAAACCTAGCAGAACCTGATTTAGCCAAAGCGGTGGCCAAAAAGAATATAGATGGGGCGGGATTAGTCCGAGCAGAATTTATGATTGCCAATATTGGTATACACCCAAAAGAAGCTATAAAGCTTAAAAAACAAGATAAGTTTATCGAGAAATTAACAAAAGATTTATCGGTATTTTGTAAAGCATTTGGCTCTCGACCAGTTGTTTACAGAACAACTGATTTCAAAACCAATGAATATCGAGCATTGCCTGGCGGTAAAGCTTGGGAGCCAGAAGAACCAAACCCAATGTTGGGTTATCGAGGTGCATATCGATATATTGCAGATCCAGAGGTGTTTACTTTGGAATTGAGAGCAATTAAGGCCGTGCGACAAAAATACAAAAATTTGTGGGTTATGATTCCTTTTGTTCGCTCTCCGGAAGAACTTGCTGCGGTGCGAAGGATGGTAGCGGCAGAAGGCCTTTTTGAAAGTCCCACTTTTAAGTTTTGGATGATGGTTGAATTGCCAGTTAACGTAATTCTCCTAGAAAAGTTTATCGATATTGGTATCGATGGCGTTTCCATTGGGTCCAATGATTTAACGATGCTTATATCAGGTACAGATAGGGATAATGCTGAAGTGGCAAAGGCTTTCAATGAGAGATCACCTGCCGTTAAGTGGGCGATTAAGAGGGTAGTCAGAATATGTAATAAAAACAATATTTCCTCTTCTATTTGCGGACAAGCACCCTCAACATATGACAATTTAGTAGAAAACTTAGTAAGCTATGGAATAACGAGCATTTCAGTTAATACAGATGCTATTAATAGGGTAAGAAGAGTTATTGCAGATAAAGAAAGAGAAATAATTAGTAATAAATAAATGGCTAAAATCACAAAAATCTGGGCAAGGGAAATACTCGACTCGAGGGCAACACCGACAATAGAAGCGGCTTGTCAGGTCGATACAGGTCACATTGCCGTTGCCTCGATACCTTCTGGGGCTTCGACTGGTACACATGAAGCACAAGAACTAAGGGACAAAGACCCTCAAAGATACAAGGGTAAGGGTGTGTTAATAGCCGTTTCAAATGTTAACAAAATCCTGGGCCCAGCTATTGTGGGAATGGATCCGACACAACAGGAAGAAATTGACGCCAAATTAATTGCTCTAGACGGTACCGAAAATAAAACTAAGTATGGAGGAAATGCCATTCTTGCTATTTCTGAGGTGGTTGCAAAAGTAGGAGCTGTTTTGTCGAAACAGCCTCTTTATGCATGGGTTAACATACTTTCTCAAAAAGCTGGAATGAAACCAGTTCTTAAAATTCCAACTCCCCTTTTTAATATGATAAATGGGGGACTACATGGAGCGGGGAATTTAGATTTTCAAGAATTCCATGTAATCCCCGCTACAAATAAGTCATTTAAGGAAGGTTTAAGAGCCGGAGCGGAAATATATATGTCTCTCGGCGCTAATTTGGCTAGACGCGGTGCAATACACTCTGTGGGAGATGAGGGTGGTTATGCTCCTAATTTGTTTACCAATGCAGATGCACTAGAGATAGTTGTTGAATCTATCAAAGAAGCTAATTATGCACTAGGTAGAGATGTTTCACTGGGTCTTGATGTAGCCGCAAGTGTTTTTTTCAAAAACGGAGAATATTCTATTCGAGACAAGACCTCGCCGATGGATGAGGCAACAATTATTGAATACTACAAAAATCTAAACAGCCGCTACCATTTAGCTATTTTAGAAGACCCTCTTCACGAAGATGCATGGGAGAGCTGGAAAAAGTTGTCAGCCATATTGTCTCCATCGTTAAGTTTAGTCGGTGATGATTTATTGGCGACAAATCCAAAGCGTGTTCAAAAGGCGATTGACGAAAAAGCATGTAACGCGATTTTGATAAAACCAAACCAGATAGGCACAGTTACGGAAACACTAAAAGTAATTAAAATGGCAAAAGATGCAAAATGGAAAGTAATTGTTTCTCATCGCTCAGGCGAAACAAATGATTGGTTTATTGCTGATTTTGCTGTTGGTGTTGGAGCAGAATACGTAAAGTTTGGTGCACCAGCCAGAGGAGAACGAGTGGCCAAATACAATCGATTAACAAATGTTGAAGCTGAGCTTTTACGGGGGAAGCTATGATGCCCCAAGATCGTACAAAATTTGTTGTTTTAATGGTTCTAGATGGTTGGGGTATTGCTCCTCCGGGCCCAGGTAACGCTGTTACATTGGCTAAAACACCCAATATGGATCGTCTTTGGGCTTCTTATCCACATACCCAATTAGAAGCATCTAGTGAAGCAGTTGGTTTGCCTAGAGGAGACGCAGGTAATACAGAAACGGGCCATTTGAATTTGGGAGCGGGCAGAATTGTCTATCAAGATCTTGAGAGAATAAATATGGCCATTGCCGATGGTTCATTTTTCACCAACAAAGTATTTCTCGACGCCTTCGAGCATGCAAAAAAGAATAACTCAAATTTACATTTAATGGGTCTGGTTGGTGCTGGAGGAGTTCACTCTAATTTGGGGCATATAATTGCTTTGATACAGCTAGCCAAAAAACAAAATTTTAGAAATGTCTTCCTTCATTTGTTTACGGATGGGAGAGATTCTCCACCAACGGCTTCCTTAACTTATATAAATCAATTGCGGGATGTAATAAAGCGAGAAGGTGTGGGTACAATAGCTTCAATAATGGGAAGATACTGGGCCATGGACAGAGACAGGCGTTGGGATAGAACAGCTAAAGCATACTTTGCGTTAACGGCTGGACAAGGACAATTGATTAAAACACCAGAGGAAGGGATTGAGATGTCCTACAGTCAAGGTAAGACTGATGAATTTATAGAACCTTGTTTAATTTCCGACAGAGAAGGTAAGCCCCTCACAACAATTAAAAGTAATGATGCCTGTATTTTCTTTAATTTCAGAATTGATCGCCCTCGACAACTTACGTCAGCCTTTTTAGTAAAAGACTTTAGAGAAGAGAGTTTGGCTCTAGAGTTTGATCCTTATCTGGAAAAGTACGAAAAAACACACATTCCTTCTAAGGCAGCTGATCACCAAAAGCTTTTTGACAGAGGAGTCCCTTTAGAAAATTTATATTTCGCCACGATGACAGAATATAGTAAGTCTTTGGTTCAAGCAGGAACAAAAGTAGCCTCGCCTCCCGAAAAAGTTGTAATGCCTTTGGGCCAAATATTATCTGATGCGAATCTTAGACAATTGAGAATGGCTGAATCCGAAAAAGAGAGATTTGTAACCTTCTATTTTAATGGTCAGTACGAAAGTCCGTTTCCTGGTGAGGAGCGAATTATAACTCCTTCACCGGCTATCTCGACATATGATCGTAAGCCGGAAATGTCTGCGTATGAACAAACCGAAAAACTGCTAGCAAAGCTTCAATCTGGTGGTAATTATGCTTTCGTGCTTATTAACTATGCCAACCCTGACATGGTCGGTCACACAGGCAACATTGGTCCGGCAGTTAAAGCATGCGAGGTAGTGGACGAATGTGTTGGAAAAATAGCAAACTATGTTTCAGCTTATGGTGGCACACTTCTTATCATTGCTGACCATGGCAATGTTGAAGAGATGATAAATGCTCACACAGGAGAGATAGATACGGAACACAGCACTAACCCCGTTCCGTTTATTGCCGTATCTAAAGAATTTTTAGGAAGGTCGCAGTCACTACCCTCAGGTATATTGGCTGATATCGCTCCAACCATACTTGGTTTATTGAAGCTCCCCAAACCAAGGATCATGACGGGGAGAAATCTACTTAAAGATCTGTATAAATAGAAGTAGACCTTATCTTTGCTAATATGGAAGCAATAACACATTTTTTTGTAGAAAACCTTACAAATCTAATAGAAAGCTATGGTTTGCTTACTATATTTGTTTTAATGACGGCTGAGTCTGTATTAATACCTATCCCCTCTGAAATAACAATGCCTTTTGCCGGTTTTATGGTTGGACGCGGAGCGATGAGTTTTTGGGCAGTTGTCTTTACTGGTGCTTTTGCCAATTTGACCGGTTCTTTGCTTGCTTATTGGTTAGGATTTGTAAAAGGCGAAAAATGGCTAAGAATGGCCATTAGAAAGTGGGGGAAATGGTTGCTAATGAAAGAGTCAGAATTTGATAAAGCTAAGAACTGGTTTCATACAAAGGGGCAGTGGGTTTCGTTTGGATCAAGAATGCTTCCCGTTGTCAGAACTTTTATCTCGCTCCCCGCTGGAATTGCCAAGATGAATCTTCCTTTATTTAGTTTGCTAACTTTCTTGGGATCATTTATCTGGACTGCAGTTCTTACATACATGGGGCTTAAGTTGGGACAAAACTGGCAAGCATTAGAGCCATATTTCAGAAAATTTCAATACGTTATTATTGGTCTAAGTATTACCGTGGCTGTGCTTTATGTATGGAGTCACTTCAAGAAAAAGAAATAGAAGTTAGTTCTTGAGATATTTTCTAATCAAGCCAACCACTCTTCCTTGAATTCGAACATTCTTTACAAAGATAGGATTCATGGTTGCATTGGCTGGTTCGAGCCTGATTCTTGTGGACTCTTTGAAAAAGCGCTTAAGTGTGGCCATCCCATTGTCCAATAAGGCAACAACAATATCACCATTTTTAACATCACTTACTTGTTCAATAACAACATAATCTCCATCTCTGATTTGTTCGTCAATCATAGATTCTCCTCTAACCTGTAAAACATAAACTCTTTTAGTACCAGACATTAAGTTGGGCGGAATGGGGAATGTTGCATTTGGATCCGTATATGCTTGGATTGGTGCTCCAGCAGCAATATAACCAAGAATCGGTACTTCGACACCTTCTGGTGAGAACTCTTCTGTTAATCCGATAATTTCGATTGATCTTGTCTTACCAGGCTTTCTTTTAATAAGCCCTTTTAATTCAAGAGTAGAAAGATGCTCGTGTACTGTTGCTAAAGAAGAAACGCCAATTGCATCGGCAATCTGTCTTAAGGTAGGAGCGCTTCCATTTGCCTGAATATATTGTTTAATAAAATCAAGAATTTGTCCTTGTCTTTTGTATACGATTGGAGCCATAATTAAAAGTACTAAGAAAACCCGAAGAAGTCAAGAGCTAACTTTGAGTAATTTTAACTAAGATATCTCAAAACAATTGTTTTTCTTGTGAGGCTTGTTTTGCTTAATCCATTAAAACCATCAATTTTTCCTAATAGTCCAGTGCATATAAGTATCGGTAACGAAGCAGGTATAAGATTTGCTTTGATGGCTTTACCGCGAACAGTTGGTTCACCTAACAAACAAAGAGTTTCCTTAACTGCTCTATTAGCTTTATCGTAATCACTAGCTGGTAAATATGAATATAATTCTTTTGAAATCCAGACTCTATTTGTGCCTTTTAGGGTATCTTTTATTTCCATATCTGGTTTATGTTGCCATAATCTAGTTGTCGCCAATCTTTTGGTCCAGCTTTTTGGTTTTTGTCCACTTTTTGATTCATAGCCAAAGAGCTTGCGGGCTATAATTATATCTTCGGAAAGAAGGTTTCTTTCGCGTAGTTCGAAGTGGGTCATCTTTTGGACATCTTCTACTGTAGTTCTTGAAGTAGCCAGTAATTTAAAAGTATGTTTTATAGCGCCTAACTCTTGCTCTGGTACAATTCCCTCGACGCTTAGAGGATCGTTAACCAACATATCCATGTTTTGTTGCCAGTACAATTTATCAAATGACGCTAAGCGAACCAGTAATGTTTCTTCTGGGGTAGACATCATGCGAAGGTTTGCTACCCAACGAGGGATTTGGCTATCTATTTTTCGAGACATATCAATTGCAGACTCAATATTGAATATGGTGTCACGGATATTGCCAGCTTGTCGCTCATTCTTCGTGCAGGCGAATTTTATATCAACTCAAGCATGTGGTCAACTTTTTTCACAGACACAACTCAGCCACATAAGTTATACTAAAATATGTTTAAAAGAACACTTGTTGTCATTGTTGCTTTATTTTTTGCAATATTTACCCCCAAGAATGTTTTCGCACAAGAAGAATTTATTATTGATGTTAACGTTAACTACAGTGTTCAAAGCACGGGTATTACTAAGGTAACTCACACAATTACACTGGAAAATGCTCAGTCTAATCTTTATGCACAATCGTATCTGCTTAGTCTTGAAAACATAGAACCACTTAAGCCTGTTTCATATGAGGGGGAAAAACAGCTTACTTTAACAAAAACAGAAAGTGACGACACAATCTCACTGCAGGTTGAGTTTGATAATGCTGTAGTTGGAAAAGGAAAAACTAGAACTTTTACAATTAGCTTCGAAGAATCGAGTTTTGCCAGCAGGACAGGAGAAGTGTGGGAGATTTCGATCCCCAGATTGTCTGAGAGTAATGATTTCAGGTCATATAATGTTAATTTAGTTGTTCCTTCCTCTTTTGGAAACGAAGCTTATATTTCCCCGAACCCCAATAATGTTGAAGCAAGTGGAAATACGATTGCTTACAGTTTTAATAAGGATTCAATTCAAGAAACTGGAATTTCGGCTGGATTCGGAAAGTTTCAAGTTTTCTCCTTCACTCTAAATTATCATTTAGAAAACCCACTTAATAAGAATGCATCAACTGAAATAGCTATTCCACCAGACACCGCTTTTCAGAAAATATATTATGATTCAATTATTCCAGCACCAGATGAGGTTTATTTAGATAAAGATGGAAACTGGCTTGCCACATACTTGTTAGAACCTAGGGAGCGTGTTGATGTTACTGCCATGGGCACAGTTCAAATATATGCCACCCCACGGGAAGTTCAGGCTGTAACAACAGAAACTCTCCAGGAAAATCTATACGAGAGTGAATATTGGCAAACTAGCGATCCCCAAATTCAAAACTTAGCTAGTAGGCTTCGTACTCCTAAAGCAATATATGACTATGTCTCAAGCACTCTTTCGTATAGCTATAATCGTGTTAAACCAAATGTTGCTCGATATGGAGCAACCGCGGCGTTAAATTACCCCGATGAAGCAATTTGTATGGAATACACAGATTTGTTTATTGCCATTGCAAGAGCAGCTGGTATTCCAGCAAGAGAAATAAATGGTTACGCGTACACAGAGAATCCAGAAATACAACCACTTTCATTGGTAGCTGATGTTCTACATTCTTGGCCAGAATATTGGGATGAGACGAGGCGAGCGTGGATACCAATTGATCCAACCTGGGGGTCAACAACGGGAGGGGTAGATTTTTTTAATAAATTAGATCTTAGACATTTTACATTTGTTATTCACGGTTCTGACGCAGTAACTCCATATCCTCCAGGGTCTTATAAATTGGGTCCTAGTCCCCAAAAAGATGTTTTTGTTAATTTTGGTCAGCTTCCAAAGGAAAAGATTAGTAAACCCAGTATTAATGCTGAGGTTAAAAACGGATTGCCTTTTATGGATACCCAAATATCGGTCATTATTCGAAACCCCGGTCCAACGGCTCTGTATAATCTTGAGCCAGCCATCTACTTTGATAAAGTGCTAGCAGAGAGAACGATTATTCCCGTATTGCCTCCATATGCCACCTATGAATTTAGGTCACAAATCCCCTTTAGTTTTCTAGGTACAAAAACGCCAGAAAAAGTGCTGGCTGTCGCCGCAAATACTGAAGTGCAGATACCTTCAAATAAAGCGCAAGTAATTATTTATAATTTATTAGCTATTTTTATTGTTTTTTCAATTGCAATTGCCATCGTAGTTATCAAGGTAAAAAAAATTACTTTTAGCAAGACAATAAAAAGGTTTAAAAAATTGTTACCACCTTATAAAACAAGGGCAAAAATAAATGAAACTGTGGATGAATAACCTTAAGTTATTGAAACATTAATCAAATCTCAACTATACTTAGTTAGCGACAGAAATATGATTAAAAAAATATTAAGGCATTTTATCGTCAACACATTTATTCTTTATATAGTTTCACAAATAGCTTCAGGGTTATATTTTGAAAAAGGAATAGAAACAGTCATTATTGCTGGGGCTGGGCTGACGGTAGCTTCTTTGTTGGCAAAACCAATAATTAATTTATTGTTATTACCGATTAATCTTATAACTTTCAATTTGTTTAAATGGGTTTCTTCTGCAATTGCTTTATATCTCGTTACTCTTGTCGTTGATGGTTTTAAAATTACAGGTTTTGTTTTTGCTGGCCTAACATCACAGTGGCTAGATATTCCATCAATAAATTTAGGCGGTTTCCTAGCATATGTAGCATTTTCTTTTATATTCTCTCTTTTTGCATCATTTATTTATTGGTTACTCTAAGTTTTGTTAACAAGCTCAAATAAGGTATACTTTAAGGCTAATCGTATATGAAAAACATATTTTTAGTAATTCAAATGATAAGCGCCATACTACTAACTGGCACAATCCTGATTCAAGCACGCGGTACAGGCTTCGGGAGAGGTTCTACGGCCTCTTTTACAAGGCGTGGTCTTGAGAAACTAGTCTTCCGTTTAACCTTTGTTTTTGCGGGAATTTTTATGTTAGTTTCAATTCTGCAGGTAGCCTTATAAGCAAAAACGATGTTAACCCTTCGATATCTTGTCCGATTAATTGCCGCATTTTTAGCTCGTTTTAAGGGCATATTGTTAATTAGCTTTGGCGTAGGTATTGCTTTTTTTGTGATATTGAAGATTACGGGACCTAGTGTTCTAGGAAAAACGACAAGCAAGGTTGGTATAACAGGTAGATACAGATCAGATAACTTGCCTGATTTCATTATTAACAAAGTAGGCGAGGGACTTACAAAACTTGATGAAAATGGAATTGTTGAGCCTTCATTGGCTTCTTCATGGAATACGCCAGATAAGGGAAAAACTTGGTATTTTCATCTCGCTGATGGATTATATTGGCAAGATGGAAAGGAAGTAACAAGCGACACAATTAAATATGATTTTTCGGACGTGGATATAGAAATTTTCGATGAAAAGACAATTGTGTTTAAACTACACAATGAATTTTCTCCTTTCCCCTCCATTGTTTCAAAGCCTACGTTTAAAAAAGGTTTGTTGGGGACGGGGGAGTGGAGTGTTAAAAAAATAACTGTGGCTGGGGGATATGTTCAGGAGTTAGTTTTGGTAAGTAAAGAAAAAGGTAAAATTATCTATAGATTTTATCCCACTGAAGAACGAGCAAAATTGGCTTATAAGCTAGGCAAGGTCAATAGCTTGGTCAATATCTATGATCCAAATCCACTGGATACGTGGAAAACGGTCGAAACGGTAGAAGAATCAAACACGGGACAAATAGTTTCTATCTTTTTTAACGTTCAGGACAGATATTTATCTGAAAAATCATTAAGACAAGCCTTGAACTATGCGATTGACAAAGAATCATTTGTAGGTGAAAGAGCCTATGGGCCACTGTCTCCATCGTCTTGGGCCTACAATCCGCAAGTTAAGACGTATAGTTACGACAAACTTCGAGCTCAAGAGTTAATAGATGAATTAGACGAAGAGCAGACAAAAGATATGGAAATAAAATTACTGACAACGCCAGTACTTTTACCAACGGCAGAAAGAATAGCTAAGTATTGGGAGGCAGTTGGCATCAAAACTATTCTGCAGGTTTCCTCTGGAGTACCTGAAGACTATCAGGCACTTCTTGCTGTTTTTGAGATTCCGAAAGACCCGGATCAATATTCAATTTGGCATTCTACTCAAACATCGACAAATATTTCTAATTATCAAGATCCTCGAATTGACAAGCTTCTTGAGGATGGACGCGAGGAATTAACAATAACTGAAAGAAGTAAAATATATTTAGATTTTCAAAGATTTTTAGTTGAGGATTCACCTGCTGCATTTTTGTATCACCCAACTTCATATACTCTTAGTCGGAATTAAGAAAAAATGGGCCACTTGGCTACTATTAAATAGCGCTGGGCCCATTCTATCAGTTTAAATTCCTCCATACTTATACGGGGCTTTTTTAGTAAGCAAATAGATACTTAAGAAAAATGCACATATATATCCCCACAGTAATATTTTGGGAATTTCTCCATACCCAACACTTACAAAAAGGCCAATAATGCTGGAGAATGGTTCATAAAATAATTCGCTATTCTTGATAGTTGTATCGACGAATATATTTGAGTGAAATCCAATTGCTATGCCTAGGATTGCTCCAAAGTACCTTTCTTCAAGAATAATTTTCTGAAAGATGTTTCTGCACTTTGCTAATTTGAGTTGATATATGCTGTAAATGAGGATAAGAACCGTTAATTCAAATCCATATGAATTAACTAACGTTCTTCCTTTTAGCGGTTGCACATTAAATCCTAAGTCATGTAAGACGGCAAAATAGCCATGGATATCGATGGCGAAAACGCCAACTAAGACAGCTAAAACTACTGGCCAAACTTTTTTGACTCTTATCGTTAACGGCAATGCAAGTATAAAACTTAAAGATGCGTTCTTTGCTATTTCTAGCCAAATACCTCCAAAGTCTGGCGACATTAGATGTCCTAGTATCTCCATTTCATTATCTCCCTTTTTAGTAGGTGTGAGTGTTGTTAATTTTGCTGACAGCTAAAGCATAATATCAAATATAGTATTTAGGAGCAAATTCAAAAAATACATTTCTGCTATACTCTAAACATGTCAGAAGGTGGCGAAAATCAAAGTGTTTTTGGAAGAATGCCCAATAAATCATGGGCTCGAAAAGGTAGAAAAGCTGATTTGTCAGGTGTATCAATTGATAAGGTGCGTAAGGCAGCAAAAAGAGGTATTCGCATTGAAGAGGCAAAAAAATCTCCAGAAGGCAAAGTAACTGTCGAAGTAAACAAAGTTGTTGTTAAGGGTGACGATAAATAGCTCGAATTGTCGCTTCATTTGAACTCAAGAAATAGCGAGATATCTTGTTTGGCATGGTAGAAAATAAAAGTTCCAGGCTAACTACATATATAGAAGCTAAATATATAAGGGTATCTTATTTTTTCTTAGGAGCTTTTTTCTTCGCAACCTTCTTTTTGGTTGTTTTTGGGGCTTTTGCTTCTTTTTCTTTTTTAACGATTGGTTTTACTATTTTTTTGGAAACTTCTTTTTTAGCAACACTTGCTGTTTTTGTTTTAGGTTCAATCGTTTTAAGTATTCTTTCCAGTTTTGAGTTCATTGAACGTACTTGTTCTAATAGTTCTTTGTTCGTATTGTCCTTTTTTTCGAAGTTTGATGGTCCTCCACCTCTTCGCGTTGATCTTCTGGGAGCTCCACCTTCTCTTTTTTCAAAACAACTACTGCAATATATTGGCTTATCCCCACTAGGTCTAAAGGGAACTTCGCAGTCGTTACCGCATTCATCGCAAACGGCATGATGCATTTGTCTTGGCCCTGACTCACGTCGACGATAATTATCGCCTCCAGATCTGTAGCCTCCACCCGATTGATTGTTTCTTCCGTAATTACCCATAACTTCTTTCTTTAGTAAGTATACTCCATATTCTCAATTAGTACATGACTAAATATCAATATTTAGCCTGGAATATAGATGTAGCTAAGAGTAATAATATAATTCGGGTCATATGGACAGAGAACACGAGAAAAGGATACAAATTAGTTGTGGTGAGACGGGAGACCAAATAGCAGCTATTAATAAAGCAGTTACTGCCCTTATGGCTACAGAAGGAAACGAGGAAGAAATTCGTGAGGTTTGGCAACTACTACACACAAGGGTAGGTTGGCCGCTAAATGTGGTTGACGAGCATTTGAAACTTAGGCCTCAAAAGGAACCTGGCGGCGACAAATAACTAAACTACTGAGCCAGATAATGTTTCTGTTTGCGTTGAATTCTTCGTCTGTCTAACTCAGTAAGCTGCTTTTTTCTTAACCTTAGAGATGCAGGAGTAATTTCTAGTAACTCATCATCTTCTAGGAAATCAAGGTTTCGCTCAAGACTTAGGTTTTCTGGAGGAGTAAGCTGGATAACACCATCTGAAGACTTAGATCTCATGTTAGTTAGTTGCTTACCTTTGCAAACATTTATTGAAATATCCTCTGTTTTAGCGTTAGCGCCGATAATCATTCCCTCATATACAGTTACACCTGGCTCAATGAACGTAATACCCCGTTCTTGCGCGGCCCTTAATCCATACGAAAGTGCATTTCCTGATTTAGAAGCGATAAGGGCGCCGCATCGCATTTTTGGAATTTTCTTTCCCAGAGGCTTGTGGTCAATTAGCTGAGCGCTCAAAAGAATAGTACCTTTAGTAGCTGACATTAATATTCCTCGCAAACCAATAATGGCTCTGGTAGGAACGTGATATATAAATTCAACTTCCTTTTCGTTAATAGGTTCCGTACTAACTAGAGTGGCATATCTTTTTCCAAGCTCCTGATTAATGATGCCAACGTATTCACTAGGAACAATGATATTTAATTCTTCAATAGGTTCCATTTTTTGACCATCAACTTCTTTAATAATTACTTGCGGTTTTTCAACCTCCATTTCGTATCCTTCTCGACGCAAGTTTTCAAGAAAAACAGCAAGGTGAAGCTCTCCTCGTCCTGATACTTTAAATTTACCGTCTTTCCTTTTTTCTAATTTCAAACTTAAATTTGTTTCAAGTTCTTTATTTAATCTTTCTTCTAACTGCCTGTTTGTTGAAAACTCTCCCTCATTACCTGTAAAAGGAGAGGTATTAGGACTAATTGTAATATGAACAGTAGGTTCGCCTATTTTTATTCCTGGTAAAGAAACCAGATCTCCTTGTTCCGCAACCGTATCGCCTATGTTTGCATCTCGAGCTCCTGCAAAAAAAATTATATCTCCGGAGTAGGCCTTTTCTGTTTCTAATCTCTCTAGTCCTTTTGAGACAAAAAGTTTTTCAACCGTGAATATTTTTGATGGGTCCGAGGTTAATGTAAGTTTTTTCCCTTTCTCAATTGTTCCTTGGTGTATTTTTCCGATAACAATTCTTCCTAAATGAGAGTCGTAATCAAAGGACGAAACAAGCATTTTAAAGCTTTTATCGTTAGCTATCTTAGGTTCTGGTACGTATTTTATAATTTCGTCTAATAGGGGAGTGACATCAGATTTTTCGTTGAAGTCAGTTGGAATATTTTTAAATACTCTTCCGTCACGACCAACTGCATATAAAATTGGGAAAGTAAGTTGCGATTCATCTGTGGCTAATTGTAAAAACAAATTTTCTGTTTTTTTGATTACATAGGGAATTCGGGCATACTTTTTATCTATCTTGTTGATAACCACCAAAGGCTTAAGACCTATTTCCAAAGCTTTCTTGAGCACAAATCTAGTCTGAGGCATTGGGCCTTCCTGTGCATCAATAATAAGAATAGCTCCTTCAGCCATACCTAGCGTTCTTTCAACTTCACCAGAAAAATCTGCGTGGCCAGGTGTGTCAATAATATTTACCTTTATATCTTTGTAGTTAACTGAACAGTTTTTGGCCAATATAGTAATACCGCGCTCACGCTCAATATCGTTACTATCGAGAATACGCTCAACACCCATTTCTTCTTGGTTATCTCTAAAAACGTGTGTTTGTTTCAATAGAGCGTCTATCAGGGTAGTTTTACCGTGATCAACGTGAGCAATAACTACAACGTTTCGTATTGATTTCATATATTTACTCCAATAAAAAAACCCGCCTTCATAATTTTGCTATTATAGCCAAAATAAATAACTGCACCCGGCTCGTTCCAACAACCCACTGGTATTAGTAATCCACTCTTAACTAAAGACGCTGCTGAGATCAAAAGAAATATAGCTGTTGCCACACTTGCTTTAACCACTTATGCCTCCTGTTAAGTTAGTATCGTTTTAAGGTATGCACAAAGCACTGCCCGAAATGATACTAAAAATCAATATTGTGGGTTATGTGATAATAAATTGAAGTATTTACCGCCTCAAAACTATTATTAATTTTCTTTACGTGTAATTGTGATTACGCTAGCTTTACGCTTTTTGCGCTTGGGCCTTTGTCGCCTTCAACAACTTCGAATGTGACTTCTGCTCCTTCTTGGAGATCATCATAAGTAACACCTTCCAAATCATTGGAGTGAAAGAAAAGATCTTTTTCTTCTCCGTCTCTGGAAATGAATCCGTATCCTTTATCTGTCTTTGTTTTTACTGTTCCTTTCATAGAATCTTTGTTCGATTTATATAATAAATCTGTTTTACCTCCTTTCCTATTCAGTATTATACAGTTTTAAGAAGCATTTGTCAGCCAGAATGTTGTGAGTGAGCTATTTGACACTATTCGAAGTTATTTCATAGCTTCTCATAAAACAAAAAGAGCGTTCTTAACTGACTGTTTTCTCCAATAAAACACCCCGCCTTCATGATTCGACTTTTTAAAAAGTCAAAACCAATCCGGTCGGGGTTTTGTTTTTGCTTATGCAAAAAAGTTAATTATCGCAATAAGCATAAGATGCAGGTTGATTAGTAAGCTTGTATGATTTGAACCAATGCCTGTTATATGTGCTTTCATACCCATCCGAACAAAAGCGTACAAGTATTAAGTCACCGTATTCTTCAATAATTACTACTGGTTCCCATGGATCATACATACGTTTACCCAGATATTCCGATGTACCATTGGCAACTTCAGCCAGTTCTGGATGAACATACTGAATTGATCCCACTCCCGGTTCAACTAATACATCGACAGTCTTAACAAGACTTTGTAAGCCTATACCTGACATGTAGCCGGCAATGCAAGTAATAACGAAAACAAGCATGCCAAGAACAAAGATATTTTTCTTATTCACCTGTATCTCCTTTATTGTTAGTGTGCGAATAATTATATTTAAATACCTATTATTATAGGTAAATAAATGGTATCAAGTAATAGGGAAGAAGTCAAGTTATAGGGTATTCTGGGTGGATAACGACTTTTCTTTTGAACCACATTTAACCTTATTCATAAAACTTGAAGAGGCTTATCCTGAATATAAGAGGCAGTTATTGTATATTTGAAAGTGGTATTGGCAAATTTTTTCTCCAACAAAACAGAACACAGGGGTGTAATTCGTCCTTCATTTGTGAAATAATTACAGTAATGTTGTTTAATTTTCTGAAGCTATCTAATAATTTCAATATAATACACATTGAAAATAAAGAATCAGAAATCATAAGCATTAGTCTTCTTGGAAAAGCTGGAAGTACATTTGAGTCCTTACCAGGAACCGCACACTTTCTTGAACATGTTGCGTTGAATGGAACAAAGAAATACCCAAATAAGAAGAATTTGGATTATGTTGTTGGTAAGCACGGAGGCTGGCGGGGAGGGACAACAGGAAAAGAGTTTGTAGAGTATGTTGTCAAAATAATACAATCTGAAGCAGAGAGCGGTTTCGATTATTTGTCTCAAATTGCTTTTTACCCTTTGATTGAAGGCGATGTGGTAGATAAAGAGAGGAAAATAATCCTTCAAGAACATAGTCGTGCTCTATCCAATAATCAGCGCCAGCTTTTAGAAACCATGCTTAATTCATCTTTTGATTCAAAGACTATGAACAATATGGTTTTAGGCAACGAATCAAGTATAAATAAAATTACCACGAATGATCTTAAAAACTTCTGGAATGAACACTATGTAGTTAATAATTTTGTACTCTGTGTTAATGGAAATATTGACAAACAAAAAGCCCAAGAACTGGGCGAAAAATACTTTGGGCAATTGCCTATAAAGAGTGGGGAGGCAAGTTTTCCTGAGCACAAAGAAAATCAGATGAACTCTGTTCAAATTCTTAAGCGTGAAGATATTAATCAAGCAAGGTTTATGTTGTCCTATCCCTCTCCAAAATTTCCATCAAAAGACTTTTATATTGCACAACTTTTAACATTTATCCTTGGCAAAGATCCGCTTTCGAAGTTAAATCAAGCATTAAGAGAAAAAAATCAATTGGCATACGACACAAGCGCACGAATGTTGAATGGTTATGGATACAGCTTGTTTTGTATAGAGACAGGAATAAGTGAAAATAAAATTAACGATGCAATAAAGCTTATTTCTAAAGAACTAAAAGAAATAGGAAGTAGCACTTTACCCGCAGAAGAATTGGCAATGTTTAAGCTTCGATATAAATCGAACTTGTTATTTGGTTTTGAAAACTCGCTAAATGTAGCTTCGTATCATGCCAAGCATTTTTATATTTCATCAGATTTAACAAGTTACAAAAAAGAACTTGAAATAATCGAAGCTATTTCAACAGAGGAAATTAAACAAGTGGCTAAAAAAATGTTTTCTGAAAAACCACATCTTTCTGTGCTAGCAAAACATACCAAAGAACAAGATATAGACATAAAACCTCTTTTGTAGTCTTTTATTAGACAAAAAAATACCCCTGATATCCAAGTTGTTTATACACTTGTATACCAGGGGGTGTTAATAATAGGCAATGAGCAATGCGGGTGGCTATTCTTTACTACCAACTCCGGTACCATCATTGCTTGAGTCTTTACTGTCGACACCATCATTTCCTTGTTCTCCTTGTGCGGTGTCATCAAAATCATTGTCTTTCATCACTTTCTCCTTTTAAGTTGCGTTGCAGGTATATTTTATATGCCCACAACTCCAGATTGAAAACTATCGCTAATCTACGCTAGTGCCACCAGCGCTACCATCACCTTCATCAAAACCTGATCCGGTATCTTCCCGATCATTGTCTTCCATGACATCCTCCTTATATCTATAAGTACTGCAGCATTTGCAGTTTTAGTATCCCCACAAGTTTATCAAGTTTCGAGAATTGAGTCAAATTATGGGATATTGTGGGTGACTAACCGAACGATGTTAGAACTCATTTCATGATCTCAGGAGGCAAAGAAAAAGTGATGCTAGTCAATTACCTTCTCCAATATAAATGATGACGGGGCTCATAAACTTAATATAGAAAGCCTCTGAACAAAATACTTTTTTAGAATGTTCTAAAACCTCCACCATACCAACTTCGCCCACCTGGATTATTTGGATCTTCACCGTAATCAATACTGAAGGAAACTTGACTATTTTCAGGAAAAGCTTCTCCGTCAGCAGGTTGAATCAAAGCTTGATTAAGAAAAAGTTTTGTGATTTTTATAGGAACATCAATGTTGTTAACCTTAAATGTGTAAGGAATTGTCTTGTCGCCAAAAACATATAAGTCGCAATCGATACAAGTATTATCGTGTTTTCGAAAATAGCGTATGTGGCTGTTGTCAACTATCTCAATAGGACTTGAATACCGCACGATCAATACGGCTGGCTGTTTTTTTGATTGAGATCTTGACTGATCATTTATTAGGTACTCACTACCATCAGCGTAGTGAGCATAATATAAATCTTGAACTTGATTTAAATCAAAAATTTTAAGAAGAAATCTACCTTCACGATTCGGAAAGCTGTTCACTAAGAGATAGTACGTTCCAGATTCTGTTAACTGATCCTCATTTAAAGATAGTCTGGTCTGTGCTTTAATAATTTGATTTCCATTTTCATTATATAATTCACTTTCAATGAAAGAGCCACCAGCTTGACGATCATCTTTATTTTCTTCAACAAGAATTTCAATTCGTTGGCCAATTAAATATTTAAATTTGTAAAGTTTGGCGTATCCGCCCTTGTAAGGGTTTATATCTTTACTAATCCGTTCGGGATATGGACCTTCCATAATTTCAACTTCTTTCCACAAATCTTTAGAAAATCCCGCTATTGAACCCGTGAGCGTAGTTTGAGTGGGCGAAATTTCTTGAGCATCAGCAATACCGACAAGGCTTGGTATCTTGATAAATAAGGACACACCACCAGAGTTAATAATATTGATAACTGTCTCGCTAAATTTCTCAATCGTACTTTGTTCTCCATAAAAGGTTATTTGAAGTTTTTTATTGGATTGTTCTTTTTCAACCTGATAAACGATACGGTGTGATTGAAGAAGAATTTCTTTACCAGTTTTAATCAATAATCCGGGCTGATTTGTTAGCTCATTGTCAAATTTTAGTGTTGGGTTAACAACGAAATCGGCAGCATTTCCGACTTGGACTTCAAGGTAGGTAGTACTTTGATCAGTATCTGGGATAAAAAGTCTTCCAGCGAAGGAAGTATCAGAATTATTTGAAATACTGATTTTCCATCCCTTAGGAATAAGAAGCGGAAAACCTGCAGCATTAATGGTTTCCCCGCTTATCATTGAGGAAGGAGAAGGAATTATCGATATAGGTTGAGGTTCAGACGTTTGTTTGTTTAAAAGATAGTTTTGATAACCAAAGTATCCAGCGGCTGCTAGCGAGAAAAGAGTAACTATTGCCATTAAAATAATAGGTAATTTCGTAGGTTTTTTAATAGGTTTTGCTTGATCAGATGGTGGGCTAGGAGGGGTAAGGGGCTGTTGTGGTTGTGCTGGTGTCTGTGCTTCACTGGCAGGTGTTTCCATTAATTTAGTATAACAAATCTTGACTGTGCAATAACAGGGAGTAATTCTTCAAGAGATTTTACTGGGTCGAACCCGAAATAACCCGAAAACACGGTATTTATTGATGTATGTCCCGTTGGGGTGACTTACCGAACGATGTTAGAACTCATTTTATGACCTCTGGAGTTGTAGAAAATGTAATACTAAGTAGTTTTCTCCAATAAAACACCCTGCCTTCATGATTTCGCTTAAAGGTGAAAACTCACCAATTAGCAACAAAAATTATTATATTTAACTATTCTTCTTTATTTAATCCTGGTATCTCTTTCTTTCTTAATCTAGGCATCTCATTCATTAACTCAGTCAAAGATTCAACAATTACACCTTTTTTCCTTAGCTTGTTTACCGCTAGACAATTCGACCTATTTGAACCAAATTCTATGGATCCACTCATTGCAGAACACATATTCTCTCCCCGACCAGCTTCAAGAGCGTCAGTTTTTACAGGACAAACATTACACACATCGTGTCGTTCTATAGACATATATTTTTACTATTTTAAATGTTGTATATTATAACTTATACTTCTTCAGAATATCCATGGTTCAATTTCCAAAATAAACAATATTAGTTATAATTAAGAAATGAGTTTTGGGTTGGAAAATTTAAAATAACATGCGTGTTAATAAATTTGAAGCAAGTAACGTATAAATAAATAGTAAACATATGGAAACAGGAAAAGATGTGCCTCGATTTGAACAAGCGGAGGCTTCGATATCATTAGGAATTGAGAAGTCAGCTAAAGAGTTAGTTGGCAGCAATAGGTTAATAATTTTTATTGGTGAAGAGCATGATGTACCGAGCAAATTTTCTACAGATGGTAATAGAGGAAAAGCTGTGGTTGAGATAATTAAGCTATTGGATTCAATGGGTGCAAAACCAAGATTTTTAGGTGTTGATCTGACCACTATTGATTATGCAAGATTAAATAAGGTCGGGCAGTCTTATTATCGAGGAATAAAGTCTCTGATGGAATATGCGAAGACTAATGATATAGAAGTAGTTCCCGTAGCTGGAGACAAAGAGTTTGAGCCTGGGTCTCAGGAATTTGAAGATTCGATAAAAGAAAATATAGTTGATGCAGAAGGTCGGTATGGTTTCGGTGTAGTTTTTGTGGGAAGAGTTCACGCAAGACTTACAAAATCTACAGGTAAAAATAAGATTGTACCGGCAGCCAGAGTATTAAAAAACGAAGATGAAAAAGTAGTTATTAAATCAGTTTTACTTCACGAAGTTAAAGAAGGGGAGCCCGGGAAAGAAAAGGTTGATGGTGGTGGAAAATTACATTCTCAGTCCTCTGATTTTGTGGATTATTATCTACCCAAAAAAGGCATAAAACAAGTGATTTCTAAGTTTGGTTTACCTAATCAATCAGATTTTGATTTGATAGTTTTAATACCCTCATGGATGAGTAGATTAGAAAAAGCTTTTTCTTGAGGAAAAATACGATGGGTGACTTACCGAACGATGTTAGAACTCATTTCACAGGATTAGAGAGCAGAGAAAATGTCATATTGGCACAGCTTTTACTAAACACTAAGAAAAAAGCCGACTCTTTATTATGTTCCACCCCTGCCCATATGTGATCCTTTTCCTATAACTATATTCATGCAGTTTAATTGCAAAATAGTAGGCTCAGAAATTCAATTTATCCCCATATTTCGCACAATACAGGAGATTGACACAATATGCTTGAATGCTAATATGAAGCCGTGAGTCCTCCAATTCACAAAACTATATTTGAAAAACAATATCACCGCTATTTTAGCGGTTTTTTGTTTTAAATGCTTTCGCACTTACGCCATAAAGTGCATAAATAAAGGTGTTAAGGGGAGGTGATAAAGAATGAAAAAAATAATTTTAGGAATAGCTTTGGTGAGCGTTGTTTTAGGATTGATAGTTGTTGCAAAACCGGCAGAAGCAAAAAAAGATGCTTGTACAACTATTCAAAGCGGTACACTGGTGGCTAGTGATGAAAGTATAATAGAAACAGGCTATGATGATTGGGGATATAATTATCAAGCACACCTATTTAATGGTTTCTATTGTGATTCATATCGAGATGCTGCTTGGTGTCAGCCTTATAAGGACGTAAAACTATCCATGAAGTGGAACGATGCCTGGATTTCCAATAAGGACTGTGATGACGATGGTTCGTTAGATCGTCATTTTGGTTATGATTCCTACATTGGCTCAGGTGCATGGTTAACAAACCATCAGTCTGGAGAGTATGAAGATGGTGGTAAAATGTGTAAGTGGAATTACTTTGTCAAGATCGTCGCTGCTCCTGCGGATGCAACACTAACTGATGGTTTTTGGTACACAGCCGATGGAACTGAAATAGGAGAAGAAATTTGGGGAGCCTTTGCAATAATTCAGCAAGTAGAGAATGATTCATGTGCTGGGATTCATGGAATACAGTACGTTTCTCCTGCTAGAGCTGGCTTGGGAAATTGGTAACACCAATAGCAATCTCTCAAAATAAAATTGATTGGTTATTTTAGATAAATAAAATTGCAGGGGAACGAAAGCACCCCTGCTTTTTTGTGTAGTAAAATACAGGCATAAACTGTGCGGGAACTACCAAACGCTGTTCGAACTCATTTCATGACTTCTGTGCACGATTACATCTTCTTCTCACAGTATTTAAACAGAGACTAGTAAATCTGAGTACTCATGGGGCGAGTTTTAAACAGAAAAAATAATTAAAACTAGAGTTTCATCACAGTTAATACAAACATTATTTTCATTCTCATTTATTTCCTAAGCCTGCTTCTAATTTTTAACACAAAATAGCCACCTAAAAAAGCAAGGATTAGTCCTGCAACATATAGGGAGGTTGATATAATTCTACTTTCTTTTAGAGAGGTAAATAGGCTTTTAGGTGTAGGTGTTGGAGTGCTTTCTTCGGATTCCCCGAGCACCTCTGGAGAAGAAGATGGGTTGCTGGTTGGACTAGGAGTTATGTAAACCCTTTTGACAATAGGCGTTGGTGTTGAAATATAAATAGCTTCTGGAGATGATGTTGGAGGGTTATTCTGGGTGGATTCAGGTTGTGATTCGATTAAAAAGCTTATTTCGCAGTTTTCTTTATTGGCGATAGATTCGATGGCTATATGATAACAGGGGCTGTTTGGGTCGTAATATGTGCTATCAAAATTTAAATACAGCATGCAATCCCCAACATTGTTAATACTTTCAGAAAATATAGGAGGAGGACGACATGCAGTATCCTGAGCTAAAACCGTAGTCTCGGAATGCAAAGAAAAGATAATGAATAATATAAAAAGGGGCAGGTTATCTAACCTGTTTTTCATCGTAGAATTATAACATATTATATATATAACGTTGAGAAAGTGGGTGGACTAGTAGACGATGTTCAAACCTATTATGCTCAGGGCAGTAACGAAAAACAGCTTATAAAACATATTTTGTTACTTCAAACACTAGAAAATGATAAACTTCAAATAATTAAATGGACACATTAATATCAAGAATAGCCAAAAAGATACGAAAAGCTGCTGCTCAATTTAAAGCGTATATAAAGAAACTCTTAGTTCCTTTGTATTTATTTCCAATTAAATTAGTTACATATTCCGCTTATTACTTAGTAAAATTTATCTTCAAATTTATAATCTCTTTTCTTCAAATTATTTTCGATATTATTAAATATCCATTCAAAAACCTTAAAAACACTATCAAAAGTGTTTTCTTTCTAGTCTTTGGAGTCTATATTTTTCTTTCGTTACTTGTAATAGCTGATTATGTTACCGAAAATTACGGTCATTATAGTAAATTTCTCTGCGGTTCATATATTGAAAACAGAATTAGCAACTCCGTTGTTCGAATAGTGGGAGGGTTTTCTGAAGGGTCTGGATTCTTTATCAGTGAAAGCCAAGTTATTACAAGTTTCCATGTTATAGCTGATGAGCCAAGTCCAAAAATAATATTTTCCGACGGTAGTTTTGTAACTCCAGTAAAAATACTCGGCGACGAAGATTTGGATTTGGCTGTTTTAATTACTGAAAAACAATATCCTGATTATGTTCTGGATGTTATGGACCCGGTTGCACTGCTTGATCGCGAACCCTTAATATCGGCAGGGTATGCCCTAGGAACAGACCTTTTGGGTGAAGCTACTGTTCAACGGGGACGCTTTGTTGCGTATCGTGACAACGGCAATTACATTCAGACAGATATTAATCTTATAGAAGGTATGAGCGGAGGACCTTTACTGGATAAGTGCGGGGAAGTAGTGGGAGTTAATACAGCTGGATTAGCAGGCTTATCAATGTTCGTTCGAGCAGACATAGTTAATCTGTTCTTGCCAGAGTTTAGTGAAAAAGATATTGCAAAAATTAATGTAGACCCCTCACTATCTCCTGAAAATTCAGTTTATGCTTTTTATACATATCTTAAGGCGAGAAGAATGGAAGATGGGTTTAATTTGTTAAGTGAGGAGTACCTGAAGAAAACTGACTTTAAAGAATGGACAACTAGATTTACAGATATATTAGATGTGGAAATATACATTTCAGAACCTTACGAAAATACCAAAGACACTGTTTTTGTAAAATTTACGACTAAAAACTGGAGTGGTGATATGGTTGACTATCATTATTACGAAGGAACTTGGGAAACAGTTGAGGAGGATGGGGTATATAAAATGAATAAAAGCAAAATAAAAGAAGTATTTGAACCATCATGGGATTGGTATTACTCGTCCAGTGAATAAGAAACGCAAATAAAAATTAACACAAATAGATTAGCAAACGACTATTTGGATTGCTAATTTTATGTTATAATGGGGTATGAAGCAGTGGCAATATACTCTGCATTTGGGAGGAGTAGTATTATCTACAACACTTATTGTGATTAAAAGTTCATGTCCCCTACTGCCTTCTGAAATGAAAAGAAAAGCGGAGGAGAAAGTAGGTGGTTTGTGCGAAATCATATCCTATGATGTACGCCAAATTAGATTACCATCCGAACCTGAGATTAAAACATATACTTCTCTCTACTCTAATGTGGAGGCGTCGGGTACAACTACTACAACGACCCCTTCTCCGTCGCCAGAGATACCTCCTGATGGATTATTATAATTCATAACCATATTCGCAAGACATCTTTTCCATGTAATCATTCCATTGCTTAGTTCAATCTCATCCGAGGATGAATCTTTCCAAATACTCTTAACTCTGTGGCTTGTAGTATAATAGTCGTAGAATCGCAAGTTCAAATATGAACAAGCAAAAATTATCAAAATCAGATATTAAACGAGCCTGTAACATACTTAGAATGGATGCAGGAGTTGGACCAGGGAACTATATTGAGCAATTTTCTTGGCTAATTTTCTTAAAAGTATTTGAGAATGTTGAAGAGGAGCTTCAAGAGTTAGCGGAAGCTGACAGGAAAAAATACAAAAAAATCGTTGACAGTGAATACCGATGGTCTAATTGGGCGAACAAGGATTGGAAAGACAAGGATAAATTAGTCAACTTTGTAAATAAGGATTTATTTCCGTATCTTAAAACATTGCGGGGGACACCAGAAAAAGAAAAAGTTGCAGATATTTTTAGAGATATTACTCAAAGGATTGATTCTCCTCATACATTGCTTGATGTAATTGATGAATTAAATAAAATCAAAATGCATCATTTCCAAGATACACATCTTCTATCTCAAATCTATGAAGAAATCTTACAGGAGGTGGGAAGTTCTGCGGGTTGGTCTGGAGAGTTTTACACACCAAGACCTTTAATAAGACTGATGATTAAAATAGTTAGTCCAAAAATCGGAGAAACAATACTTGATCCGTTTGTAGGTTCGGCTGGTTTCTTGGTTGAAAGTCACGATCACATTAGAAGTAGTCTAAAAAGCATTGGTGTAAAAGAAAGAAAAACACTTCAAGAAAAGACATTTTATGGACAGGAAAAGAAACCATTACCTTATCTTATTGGAACTATGAATATGATTCTTCACAGGATATTAAATCCCAACATAATTCGCACAAATACTTTAATGGAAGATGTTCTCAACATACCTGATAGCAAAAAGGTTGATGTAATTCTTACAAATCCACCTTTTGGGGGTAAAGAAAATACAAGTGTTCAAGATAATTTTCCAATAAAAACTGGCTCAACAGAAGCGCTTGCACTTCAATATGTAATGAGAAGCCTTAAAAGCGGTGGTAGATGTGGAATAATATTGCCAGAGGGTCAGCTGATGTTTGGGGGTGGTGCATTTAAAAAAATAAGAGAGGAGCTCCTCACAAAGTTCAATGTAACTGCGATCATTTCACTACCTCAAGGAGTTTTTGCACAAATGGGAGCAGGAGTTAAAACAAATATAGTGTTCTTTGAAAAATCTGGCTCAACAAAAGAAATATGGTATGGAGAAGTTGAGGGTAAGTTCACTAAGAAACAGATTACACAAGATAAAGATATGGAAGCTATTTTTGACAAATGGAAAAATAAAAATGTATCAAAGATAAGTTGGGTGGTAAGTAAAAAAGAATTGGAGAAAAATAATTACGACATTTCTCCAAAGAATCCAAATAACAACACCATTAGTTCTCTTAGAAAACCAGAAGTAATATTAAAGGATATTTATAAAGGCAATAAAGAAATCGCTCAGATCATTAAATACATAGATAAAGTTTTAAGTAAATGAATAATGAAATACTATTCTCAGAAATATAAACAGCCATTCTACGGAGTCTTTAAGCTTTATAGCGGTGGGACGCCACCTCGTAGTAATACAGACTACTGGACAGATGGAGATATTAGATGGATTTCTTCTAAGCACATTAGCACCAGCGGAAGTATAGATAATTGGGAAATTATAAATAAAAAGGCTGTTAATGATTCAAAAACAAAAATTGCACCCAAAAACTCTTTCATATTAGTTACAAGAGTGTCATTGGGGAAAAGTGCCTTACTTGATCATAATTTTGCCATAAATCAAGATATAACTGCTCTAATACCCAAGCTAACTACCAACCAAAACTTTATGCGTTATCAGCTGATGGTTATTTCAGACAACTGTATAAAACAAGGTAGAGGAGCAAGTGTTAAAGGTATAACAAGAGATTATCTGAAGAAGATTGATGTTTGGTTACCCCCGAAGAAAGAACAAAAAAGAATTGCAAATAAAATTGAAAAATTATTTAATGAAACTGATAGATCAATAGAGAAGTTAAATGAATCAAAAATGTTACTGGATAGTCTCCTAATTTCATATTTATCAAAGGTGCTTAACAATGTTGCCTTTGATACGAATAAAACATTGGGTGACTTAATTGATTACAAAAATGGTTTATGGAAAGGTAAGAAAGATCCAATGAAGAAAGCTCAGGTTGTTAGATCAACAGAGTTTAATGATGACGGTTCTTGTAACCTGAATACGGCAAAAGAAATTGATGTTGAAGAAAAACAATTTAAGGAAAAAAGATTAAAATATGGACATATACTCTTAGAAAGATCAGGTGGGGGAGCTAATAAGCCCGTAGGAAGAGTTGTTTATTTAGGTAAAGATGTAGAAAGAGGAGATTATTCATTTAGTAATTTTACAACCTGTCTAATGCCCAACACTAAAATCGTATTCCCAGAATACTTATTTCACTATTTACATTTTTTTTATTTATCAGGCGAAACTAATAATTATCAAAAAGCTATTATTGGTATCAGAAATCTTGAATTTCAAAACTATCTTGGTATTAATATTCCCATTCCAAACAGTGGCATGAAAAATAGCATTAGCATTCAAAAAAAGATAAGCTCTGAAATATATAGGGTTAAAGATTATATAAAAAACGCCAACTTAAAACATAGTGACGAACTTAATTACTTCAACAATCTTAAGCAATCTATTCTCAATCAAGCATTTCAAGGAAATCTATAATGGCATTTTCAGAAGAAGATACAAAAGTTAAGTTAATTGATCCAAAGATTCACGAATGTGGATGGATAGAAGATTACATCATTCGTGAGTACAAGATTGCCGATGATAGATTTTTCGTAGAGGGTGAGGACTTCAAAAAACTACCAACCAAGAAATCCGCTGACTATGTATTAAAGTTCAAAGAAATCGTAGTCGCAGTTTTGGAAGCAAAGGCAGAAAATGTTGATCCAGAAAAACATTTAAGCCAAGCACAGGATTATGGAAAAAGACTTGATGTTCCATTTGTCTATATTTCAAACGGAAAACAGATAATTCTTTACGACAGAAGAACGAATAAAAAAGAGTATCCGAATGCCTATCTAAAACCAGAAGATATTTACAATGCTTATACTGAATGGAAAAAACTAAGCAAAGTAAAAACAGATGCATTAAATCATCCATACCACATTTCAGGTTCCAAAACTCCAAGAGCATATCAAGATACAGCAATTAAGCGAGTTATTGAATCTATCTCAAAAGGAAATAAAAACAATCTGCTAACAATGGCAACAGGTACTGGAAAGACTTATGTATCGTTTCAGATAATCTGGAAACTAGTAAGATCAAAACAGCTTCATAGGGTTTTATTTTTAACAGATAGAATCTTTCTTAAAGACCAGGCATATAACGAGTTTGAACCATTCAGGCAAGGTAGTAGAGATGACCGATGTAAGATTGAGGGTGGTAATTTTAATAAAAATAGAAACATCTATTTTTCTACATACCAAACACTATTTACAAACGATCTTTACAAAAAAATACCTGAAAACTTCTTTGATTTAATCGTAATTGATGAGTGTCATCGTTCTAGATATGGGGATTGGGGTGTTGTTTTAGATCATTTTGCTGACGCTTTCCATCTTGGTATGACTGCTACACCCAAGCGTGAAGATAACATTGATGTTTATGAGTATTTTGGGGAGTCGGTATATGAATATAGTTTAGGTCAAGCTATTGAAGATGGCTATCTTGTTCCTTATAAAATATACAAAATTACTACAAATCTTGACAAACTAGGATTAAATGTAAATGAAGCTGAGGAAGTCATCTATGATGATGAAATAGAGCCGAAAGACATCAAGGACTTCTATGAACCATCGGAGTATGAAAGAGCAATTACTGTTCCTGACAGAACGGAATTATTGTCAAATAAAGTTACAGAGTTATTAGATAAAACTGATCCTAATGGAAAAACAATTATTTTCTGCGTAGATATGGCACACGCACAGGATGTAAAAGATAAATTAAATCAGATTAAAAACGATGAAGATTTCGCAACAAGAATTGTTTCTGAGGATAAAGATGACATGGCTAAGTTTAGGGATAAAGAAATGCCCAAACCTGTTATTGCCACAACTGTTGATCTCCTTTCAACAGGAATAAATATTCCACACTTAAGGAACATCGTGTTTATGCGTCCTATTAGCTCCCGAGTTCTTTTCAAGCAGATTATTGGAAGAGGATCAAGATTGTTTGATGGAAAAGGTTTTTTCAGAATCATTGATTTTACTAACGCTTCAAGACTTATTGATGAATGGGATATACCTAAACCAATTAAGCCACCCGTTCCACCAGAAGAACCAAAAGAACCTAAGGACAAGTTCCTTTTTGGCATAGTTGTTGATAACAAAACCGAAGAAGCGATTGATAAAGCAGAAATTAAAATTAAGAAAGGTAGGTGGGCTAAAAATGATTTTACAGGAGAAGATGGTGTGTTTAAGTGTTACGGTATTCCGTCAAACGATACTGTAAATGTTGCGATAGACAAAGACGGATATAAACCACTCTACAAAAAACTAAAACCACAAATAAACAAAGAGGAAACTGCATACATTCTAAAAATCAAACCAGAAAGAGTAAAGCCCAGAAAGATTCGCATTGAGGGCATAGTAGTAAATATAGCTGAGGAAGTAGAAGTAGAGTTTGAGGGTGAAAAATTATCTTTTGCAGAATATAGAAAATACTCAAAAGAAGAAATAAAACAAAAAATACACACATCGGATCAGCTAAAAGAAATATGGATGGATATTGGCAAGAGAGAACGATTAATTAAAGACTTAGAGGCTAAAAATGTTAGCGTCAGGTTGATAAAATCAGTCGATAATTTGGAAGATAGTGATAGCTTTGATGTGATTGCACATATTGCTTTCAACGCCCCACTCCTTACGAGAGAAGATCGTGTAAAAAACTTCGTTAGAGAAAACAAAAAAGAAATCGATAGCCTTGGTAATCAAATACGAGACGCTATATCTGATATATTGGACAAATACAAAAACAGTGGCGAAGAAAACTTAACAGCAGATGTGTTTTTGGGTGAGGGTATGTATGCAAAAAAACAATCAGTCAAAGACGAATTTCCAAAGGGATTATCTGGTTTTATGAAGTTTATGAAGGAAAAGGTTTATGAAAATGTTGCTTATTTGAACAAATAATATGCATCAACATCTGCTGTTGTGCCCTAAAATACGGGCAAAAAAAGAAATTTACTTGTGATACTGAAATTGATATTGCTGGTTTTGTAGATAAAAGTAAGCAGCCCTGGGTTGCACAAACAGAAACAGACTCAGATGTTAGAAGTTATCAATTCATTGTCAGAGCTTGGGATTAATACTATTTTCTATATAAGTTAAGGATTGAACATTTCCGATTAAACGCTTCTATTAGTTTTTTCTTATCACTTTCGCTTGTAACGTAAGGGTTATCATCTGGGGGTTTCCACTGAAGGTCTTCTACGTTTCTATATTCACTTATTCCTTCTTTTAACAAGCCTTCCTTCAAGAGCTTGCAGTCAGTGTAGTTACGAAAAACCTCTGTGGGCATTCTAATGCCAAGTGGTCCATCGGTCCACATTAAGTCATATTTATATATTTCATTATCAATTATTTCAATACTACTAAGCTGAATAAGACCCAGTCTGTTTATGGGCGGATTAAAGATAGTGTATGTATAAATTAAATCAGCAGTGTTTTTTTGTTCATCGAAAACTTTCCAATCTGAGCCCATTTCCTTTTGAGCTCTCTCAGACCAGGAATATTGGGACCAAGCACTTACGCTCCAAAAAGCTAGAAATAATAATAATATATAAATTAGTAGGTTTCTATTTTTCATCACACCCCTTTTCTTTATTTGTTCCCCACAAGCAAAACGACAGTTGAACCAATCTCACTTCATGAAATTGTCGCGTCTCTTCTCCGTTGAAAAATACAGGTAGTTTCAATATATCACAATACTTACTATGAGATTTTCGTATAAATAAACATCGGTGATATAATTAGCTAACTCCTGCCTTAATAAAATGACAAAAAGAAATATAGCGTTAGTTATTGTGATAGTTTCGCTAGCCTTATTGTTGCTGAATAAAAATCAGAAAATATTTAAGCAAAACCAGACAATACTAGAGAAGGTTGTTGATACAAATGAAGAAGATGGGAAACCATCTTATAAACGAGGAGCGTGCGAATACTTACTCGATGAAGAGGAAGATTTGTATAAGGGAGATATTGCAGAGGTAAATTTTGAAAGCTTCCCGAAAGCGGGCACTTTTTACACAAGAATTACAGAATCAATAAAAACAGGAGCGAATTTTGCTGGACACTATTTTATAGCAGATTGGGGTTGTGGAACGGATTGTGTGGGCTATGCAGTAATAGATGTAATATCAGGAGAAATAATTGAATATGTTGGTGCCTCTGGAGATACACATCTATATTTCTATACGGGTGGTAAATATTTTACATTAGACCCAGTATATGCTGGTACAGAAAGAAACTACTATACGACGGAAGAAGGCGACAATGGAAAAGCTGAGGTTGTAGTTGCTTGTACGGAAATTGCTGAAGATGGTATGTACGGAATTATTAAAGAGTAATATCGGTATGTACTTACTAACGGGAAAAGTTTTATAGATTTGCTATTGAACACGTTGTCGGGCAAATTATCAGTTACCCTACAACTGACCACTACTGTAAAATATAAAAGACATAATTCCTACGATTATTATCAAATCAACAACACCACTTGATTTAGGTTTAGAGCAGCTTGGGTAGTATGGAGCACAAGTATCTGATAACGGAGTGCCGTCACAGCACGAACATCCGCAAACACCATCATGATATGAACAACAACCAGACCGTGCAAAAGAAATATTTGGAGTAGAAAATATAAGCCAAAAAACGAAGACAGTTGTTGTTAAAGTCCGTCTCATTGTTCTGATAATTGTAAAAATTATACCATGATATGAACAAAAACCCTCTATTACTAAGCGTAAAGTTACTCCTATAACATGCTTGCTTGTTTTAATCACTTAGGTTTAGTGTCCAAGTATCTGGACATAGCAATATCGGCTTTACAGTGAAAATCACAATACCAAGCATTTAGATAAGGGTAGGCGGGGTATTTCATTGAAGTAGTAGTAAGTTATTCAGGAGACACCCATATATAAAATTTCGCTTTAGCCTCAAAAATTATCCAATTCTCCTGATCATGCTTATAGCTTATAAATAAGTAAATGGAAACAAAGCTAGTTCGCATAGGAGAAACAACACATAAGTTAATCAAAATTTACTCTGCAAAAGAAGGAAAAAGTATAAAAGAGTTTGTAGAGAAAGCGTTGATTAAAAAATTGTTCTCGGAAAATGAAACATATCCTCTAAAAAAGAAAGGAAAGCATGATAAGTACAAGCAATCCAGCAAACAATAACCAATCTTGGTATTCAAAAGACTGTGAGGAGAGAGGTTTGTCGGCTGAGGACCAAAAGTATATATGGGAAAGCTTGCCGGATATAAGCACCGATACAAACAATACTAACACTAATACAAACAACAATGACAGTGTTAGTGGAAGTGTTAATGGTGGCAAGAAACTTAAAGAAAACATTAAGAAGCCTACTAGCAAAATACAAGCAATTTTGGATTTAAGGAAAGCTAACTATCTTACTTCACCAATAATTATATCTAATCACTTAATTCGTATTTTTGGTGTATGGACAGAAAAACCAGACCATTGGTTATATATAGCTCAACACTATACCCCAAAAACAATTAATTCCGTGATTTATCAGATGAATAAAGATGAAGAGCATGGAAATGTAACGCTCATGAATCCTGGAGCATATTTTACAAGCTTAATTAAACACAAACATAAGAGAAAAAGGTTTTATAACCTAATGAAACTTAAGAGAATGGAGAATTACAAAGTCAGTCATACAACATAGATTGTGCGACTCAAAAAATACTTAACAGGCATAACAAACAATGAAAAAACAAGCAAAACATAATCCTATAACACCCAAAAACCATCTTTTGCCCGAAAAGGCATATGAAGAATATGAAGAAATATTCATAAATAAATTCGGATACAAACCGAAAAAAGATGAGCTAGTAAGAGGTGCAAATGACCTAATTAATCTATTTAGGCTAATTTCTGAACCTAAAGTTCGAACATCGTCCCGTCAGTCGGATTGACATTAAGTATTATCTGAGCAAATATGAAAATAAGAGATTACAAAAAAACAAAAATAGAGAAAAATATGAGAAACAACTATTTGATTTATGCAAGAAAATCCAGCGAGGGGGAAGATAAACAGGTAGAGTCATTGCCTTCGCAACTAGAGGCTGCACTAGATCTCGCCAATCAAAAAAGCCTAAATGTAGTGAAGCAATTTACGGAAAGTGCATCAGCAAAAGCACCAGGAAGAAAAGTATTTGGTGAACTATTAAACACAATAGATGAAAGAAATGACATTAAAGGCATAATATGCTGGAAACTAAACAGGCTTTTTAGAAACCCTGTAGATGAGGGACGAATTAGATGGCTTCTAGAAAGTAAAAAAATTGACGAAATTGTTACGCCAACAAAAACATATAACGGATATGATTCGGATTTTCTAATGGCGATAGAGGGAGCACAGGCTCAAAGATTCATCAGAGATTTAAGAGAAGACACACAAAGAGGAATTAATAGAAAATTAGAAAAGGGGCATGCTCCCATACTCGCTCCAATAGGATATATAAACGACACTTTTAAAAAACAGGGAGAAAAAACAATTTCGCCTCATCCTGATTATTTTGATCTTGTTAAAGAGATATTTCGACTTGCATTATTGGGGCAGTTTTCTACAAATGCATTATATAAAAAAGCTAAAGATATGAGTATAAAAAACAACTGGGGGAAAGAAATTAGTAAAACCAGAATGTATGAAATACTTAGAAGCCCCTTTTATTGCGGTAAGTTTATTTATGCGGGAAAGCTTTATCAAGGGGCACATAAAGAAATGATTAGCGTAGATGAGTTTGATACTTTACAGGAAATATTAGACAACAAAACGACAACCAAGAAAACAACATTAGACTTTTTGTTAAGAGGTTTTATTAAATGTGGATATTGCAATTATCAGATAGTCGGTGAGCGGCACATAAAGAAATCGGGGTTAGTCTTTGATTACTACACATGCTCTATGAGAAAAAAAGATAAACAATGCATACAACCTTATGTGAAAACGGAAATATTAGAAGAGCAATTTGTTAACTATCTTAAAAAGATAAAGCTATCTAAATCTTTTGTAAGTTGGGCAATCAAATGGCTAAACAATGCTGAAAAACAAGATAATATCGTGAGGAAAAAACAACTTGAAAATCATACAAAAGAGTACGAAAAACTAGGAAAACAAATCAATAAACTAATGGATATGCATACGAATAACCTAATCGGTTATGATGAATATACAGACCATAAACAACGATATATACAAAAAAGAGTGGAATTAAACAAAAAAATTAAGAACTTTGATAAAGATTGGCAAGAATGGACTAATCTCTCAATAGAAACATTCAAATTCGTATCAGAAGCACAAGACAAATGGAAAAATGGAACATTTCATGACAAGCAGCTAATTCTTAGCATTACTGGTTCGAACTTTGTTCTCAAGGATAAAAAACTCACTATTCAGCCAAAAACTCCGTTTTTAATCATAGAAAAAGCACTTAAGAACTATAAACATGGAAGCGTTGGCTCGAACCCTGTACTCGATCCTAACGCAGGCGTAGAAGATTTTGGTGGTACGGTCTTGGGTGACTGACGGGGATCGAACCCGCAACCTTCTGTTCCACAAACAGATGCTCTACCATTGAGCTACAGCCACCATATTCTCTTTTGAGCGGGAGAAGGGTCTCGAACCCTCGACCTTCAGTTTGGAAAACTGATGCTCTAACCAACTGAGCTACTCCCGCATATGTGTCGGAGTGCCCGGACTCGAACCGGGGGCCTCCTCGTCCCAAACGAGGCGCGCTACCAACTGCGCCACACTCCGTCCTAGTGCCGAGAGAGGGACTCGAACCCACACGGCCCTATTGGGCCACAGGATTTTAAGTCCTGCGCGTATACCATTCCGCCACCTCGGCATATTCTATCCCCATTTAGCATTCTTGGGAATGTGTATATTTTACTATTTTGATCAATACCTAGCAAATATGAGATGAAATTGACAACCCAAAGAGTATCTCGTAACCTTAAAATAGAGGATGTGATTACTTTGGAAAATCGTTTGTTATACATATTTTTCTGGCCTTTACTTCTTTTTCTAGCTGCGTCTATTTTTACGACAGATGTTGTTTTGGGAACCTATCGATTTGCAACATTTGAGGCAGTTGCTTATTCAGGCTTTTGGATTACTTTTCTAGCTTGGGTGGTTTGGGATTTCGTCAAGGCTAGGGGAGTAAGCATAAATAACAACATCCTAAAAATCGTATTTCTTTGGCTTGCAAATTCATCTGCAGTTTGGATTGTCGCTAGGTTTGCAAATCTAACAGGATTAGGTATCTCTAATTTTCGATGGGCATTACTTTTAGGTCTTATTGTCGCCCTAGCTCAAGGTACCGTTTGGGCTAACGCCAAAAAAGCAAAGAAAAGAAAAAAATTGCTGGACCAATAAAGTATGGATACTGCCACTGAAACACAAGAAAAGCGTGTTGATGTAGATTTTACATCTATCACGACCGCTCCAGAGATAGTTCATCCGAACGATGCTGAGATAATCTGTCACAAAATTATCGACAATCTTCCCAAAAAACGAAGAGGGGAAGTAACTAATGATTTTATTGAGCATCTTCAACAAAAAAAAGATCAATACAAAATATTACGATCTTTTTATGCATTCGAGAGAGCTGGCAAGCGAGTCCCCAAACAAAAAGAAGAAGAACTAAGAAAGAGTGACTTGTCTACAGATAATGTAACAGAAAACGAGGCTATATTGTCAGCAGGACTATATAGTTCTTTGGCTTTAACATATCAATTGATTGACCAAACAGATCCGATGAAAATTAACGGATCAGGATATCGAAAAGAAGCTTCGTATGTAACTCTTGGGGCAAAAGTGAATGTGATTTTTACCAAGTTTTTTATCGATATTAATGAAAGATTTGGAACTAGCGAAAAACAACTTGAATCTATTTTTGAAACTGTATTTGATCAATCTTCGCTTAACGAAGACTTAAAGCTAAGAAATTTACGAGGAGTTAAAAAAGGAATACACGCCGCTCTTAAGGCGTACCTGTATCTTTCTGAGGCGAATCAGGGCTGGAGCGTGTCAACGCCCGAAGTGGCTTTAGATCGAGATCACGGTGTTGATTTAGTTGCCATAAACAAAAAATCAGGAGAAATAAATTACTATCAAATTAAAGGTGTTGATGAAGAGGCAGTGAAAGTTCTAGATATTACTAGTTCTGACAAGATGGAGACTGTAAGAAGCAATCTGGTTCTTTCCCCTAAGAAAAGTAACCGCTCCCATCTGCGATCTTTAGGAAGCATTTTTGATTATACTCTCAACCTAAGAAGACAAGGAGAAGAGGCAAATGCATATTGGATGGAAGTCCCCGTTTGAACTCAAAAAAAAGACCCCACACTTTTTAGCTGTTGCTAAGTGTGGGGGTATTGATTAAAAACTCTTTATAAAGCTTGGTTACCTAATGGTTACCTTTTTAATTATCCGACTCGATAAACACATTCCAGAGCTGATGAAATGCCGACCTTAAAAAAGGCGTCGTCTTCCGCTTTGCTAAAGAATATCCCCAATTCAGAATCGACATGAAGACAAGTACGGTCGCCATCTATGACCCTATCTGCACACCGGACAGGAGATGTAACGAAAAGATATTCGTTATTAATCTCTACCATAAGTGTAATCATGAAGGCCAATACACAAGCGCGGGGAATATATTCTTCTTCGGATAACATGGATAATTGTTGTTCATAGGTTCGTTGTTCAGATTTAGGCACAACCCCTTTTCGAACCAAATACCACTTCATATCCAAACATTCTGTGTTTATAAAAAGATCGTCTTTTGACCAACGTGTTTTTGAATGCCTCCATAAAGAAGGTGATATTTCACGCATCCGTCTGATTGCGAGGTAGTCACCTAAAAACAATATGTGGGTATCTTTGTAACACTCGAGAGTTTCTTCAGAAAAAGGAACATTATCACAATTGCGATAATAACCCCTTTCAATAGGGAGCTTAAAAACTTTGGTTAGCTCCATTTTGCCAAAGAAGTTTTTCCCCATAATTTCTCGGGCTTTTGCTTGACTTGGAGTATCACGATAAGGCTCAGCCTTAATAATATTCATTAAGTTTTTTGCTAATGCATTACCGGGGCTTTCAATTACTTCTTGGATACCCAGGGCTCCTAATCCTGCCTCTTCTAGTTTTAATAAAAGTTCATGTGCTTGGTGAATTGATACTGGTCGGCTCACGGTATTACCCATCGCATACCTCCACAATACTTTCCGATACCCTCAGAACATTAGGGCGCATCTCTTTATGAGACGAGCATTTAAGAAACCTCGTATGTAGATTTCCAAAAGCCTCGCCTCATAATCAACTATTAATGTACAATTACGCCTGTAGTTTATTACTTTATGAAGTGGTTTACAATATTTTGAAGAATCTGTGTGCGCCTGGGAGGAGTCGAACCTCCATGATTCTCGTTCCGAAGACGAGTGCCTTATCCGTTAGACCACAGGCGCATATGATAGCTTCCAGCTTTTTCTTTCCTTCTCTGTTTTTCTTCGATGACAGTTTGCGCACCTCACGTCGCATTTGGAAATCTCCTTAATCAATTGCTCTAGAGACCCCGTGTTTCGTATTATACGACCTACATCCCCACTTTTGCTACTTTTGTCTCTGTGATCAAATTCTAATACCAAAATATCAGTTTCTCCGCAATCTACGCAAGGATGAGTTGTTAAATAAGACCATATGTATTTGCGCGCTCTTTGTCGAAGTTTTAGATTTCTCATTTGAGCTTTTTTTATATAATATTGGCGATTGTTTTTATAATGATCCCTAATATATTCTCGTGAACAATTTTTACAATATGGCCCTCGTCTTACATTTTTTACCTTCCAATTAAAATCGGCTACAGGCAATATTTGATTACATCTAATACACTTCTTTGTCATAATCTTAGTGTAATTTATAATACTTCGAAATCAAATAGCTTTTCGAAACTTTTTATTAGTCTTAACTTGAGCATGATTTAGGCTGTATAATAGTGTTTATGGCAGACATAATAGAACAAATAGAAAACATCGAGAAAACAATTAGAGAAACTCCTTATCATAAGGCGACTGAGCATTTTATTGGTAAACAAAGAGCCAAACTAGCAAGACTTAAAGAAAAACAGTTGGAAGACACAATTAAGCAAAAAGGTGGAGGGGGTGGGGGATATGCGGTTAAAAAACAAGGAGACGCAACGGTTGTCTTGGTTGGACCACCTTCGGCTGGAAAATCAACACTATTAAATAAGCTGACAAATGCTAAATCAAAAATTGCTGCATATGAATTCACAACTGTTAGTGTTATTCCTGGCATGCTTGATTACAACGATGCCAAAATACAAATATTGGATGTTCCTGGTTTAATTGAGGGAGCTGAAGAAGGAAAAGGAAGAGGCAGGGAAGTTTTGTCCGTAGTCAGGGGTGCCGATTTACTGGTTTTAATTAGCGATATACAAAGAATCAATGTTTTTAAAACAATGGAGGCAATTCTGCATGGCGTCGGATTAAGGATTAACACTTCTCCTCCACAAGTAAGCATGGAGAAAAAGGTTAAGGGTGGTATAGCTATCCACTCAAATATAAAGCAAGACATTAGCAAAGAAACAATTAAAGAAATGGCCAGTGCATTTAGGTTTGCAAATGGAGAAATAGTTATTCGAGAAAAACTGACCATGGAAAGATTGGTCGACGCTTTTTCAACCAATCGAACATATGTCCCTGCAATTTATGTTCTTAATAAAACAGATTTAAACAAAAACATTAATAAAGATAAGTTAAACAAAATAGATATGCTTATTAGCTCAAAAGAAGGTATTAATATAGATGAATTTAAAAAGCTGATGTGGGAAAAACTAGAACTAGTCAAAATATATCTGATCAGAGACAAAGAAGAACCAAGCACAAATAATCCTCTGATAATGAAAAAGGGACAAACACTTGCCAAAGTAGCTCAGAAAATAGGAGAAGAATTTGCAGAAGACAAAGAACGAGCTACTATTTGGGGTAGTGGTTCTAAGTTTCCGGGGCAAGAAATATCACTTTCGACCGAAATCGAAGAAGGAATGATGGTCAGATTTATTTAACATATTCAGTTATTTCAACATTCTTGCCTATTTTGATATAATTAGTCGCTTCTACCTTTAGATGCCAGAGTGCTGGAATTGGTAGACAGGCACGGTTCAGAACCGTGTGCTCTTTAAGGGCGTGGGAGTTCAAGTCTCCCCTCTGGCACTCAACGTTGAATACGCCGGGATGCTGAAATTTGGTAGACAGGCTACGTTGAGGACGTAGTGTCCGTAAGGATGTGGGAGTTCGAGTCTCCCTCCCGGCACACATTAACATGGTCGCTTAGCTCAGTTGGTTAGAGCGTTCGGTTTACATCCGAAAGGCCAGGGGTTCGAGTCCCTTAGCGACCACAACAAAATTTACTAATATATAATAGATTTAAGCCGAGGTAGCCTAGTTGGTCATGGCGCGCGCTTGAAGAGCGTGAGATACAAGTTCGATTCTTGTCCTCGGCACAAAAAGTATCAGATTACTTCTTTTTTTTATTCACGAAGAAACAGGCGAGTAGAGTGGTTATTGGTACAGCTAAGATAAGCCCAATGCTTCCCACCAGTGTTCTGATTATTTCGTCGGCAATGATTTCATAATTGATAACCTCAAGAAATGGATGGGGTCGATCAATAAAGAGAAGTAAAAGTGGCAATGCTGCTCCGGTATATACCAAAACCAAAGTGTTAACCATTGATGAAGTGTGATCTTGACCAACCTTCATCGCTCGTCCATATAATTCCTTGAACGACATTTTCTTGTTAACCTCGTTTAACTGATTAACAATTGAGGCTTGAGAAACAGTGACATCATCAAGGACTCCTAAGGCACCAATAATTATTCCAGCAAGCAATAATCCTTTTATGTTCACAGCACCTTGACTGGCTACTTGTAAGAAAGCGGCCTCTTCTGACGCAAAACCTGTTAACCTAGCTGCATCTACAAATATGCCAGCCAGTAATCCAGTAATGATAAGGGCAACTACTGTTGCAGCAATAGCAATCGTAGTTTTCTTGTTTAATCCATGAGACAGATAGAAAGTAACCGGAATGATGAACAATGAACCTAGAATGGCAATTAGTATTGGGTTGGCACCATTTATAATTTGAGGGAGAATGAATTTAAATATCACTAAGAATGAAAAACCCATTCCCAACAAAGAGGTAACACCCCAAATTTTTCCAACTGCTAAGGCAATAACGACAAAAACAATGAATAAAATCAGCATAGCGTCACGTCTAACGTAATCTGAAACGAAGAAAATATCATTACCATCTATATCTTGATTTTGAAGAACAATTAATTTGTCGCCCACCTTGTACCTTTGACTGCCAACCAAAGCATAATTACCACTCTCTACAATTATCGTTTCTCCTTTTAATTCTCCCTTTTTAACTATTAACTCGAGTTTTTGATATATCTGCATTTCCCCATCCGACAGTTTTGTTTCACTGTCTTCCAATACGCTCGTCACAGTAGCCTCAAAAGTCTCTTCAACGGGGGCTTGTTCTGGGTTATTGAAGTTTTGCGCGTGTATTACGTCAACTGACTTTAGTGAGAATATTAAGATAAATGCAAAAATAATGTTTAGAATTTTCTTCATGGTTACTTATAAAGTTTACTATTAATTTCTGCAAATTTTGCATGCAAATCAGAATGTATCTTTTGGATTTTCTTAAATAATTCTTCATCCAAATGATGATGAGAACAAATATAAGCAAATTTGACAGTAAGATTTACAGTAATATTGCGGAGTATATATTCAAATATCTTGGCAATATTAACATGAAAGTAGTTTTACGTATGGTTGTGTTATGTTAAAATACTAGAGTACATTAGTGCGGGAGTAGCTCAGTGGTAGAGCGTCTCGTTGCCAACGAGAAGGTCGCGGGTTCGATCCCCGTCTCCCGCTCCAATAGAAAAACATGGCAAAAAAGCCCACTACCAGCATAAAGAGAATTAATATCTAGCCATAATTGCGATAGTTGGTTAGCAGAATAATTAAAGCCCAATTGCTTCAAATTTTGAAAAAAGCGCTTTGATTGATAAAATAAGTGTTGGTGATATGCCCTCGTAGCTCATTAGGATAGAGCGACTCCCTTCTAAGGAGTAGGTAGGAGGTTCGAATCCTCCCGGGGGCACACTTTTAATTCCATGGCCCCGTAGCTCAGCGGTAGAGCAGTCGCCTCTTAAGCGATTGGCCGGAGGTTCGAATCCTCCCGGGGTCACAAACTACATTCTCAAAAGGCTTGCAACAAAGCACTTCTCAGTTTTTTCTCAGGAAAAAGGTATAATGTTCACTCTATGAGAGTTTTAGTTGTTGAAGATGAGCACAAAATAGCCAATTCCATCAAAAAAGGCCTAGAACAAGAATCCTATGCTGTCGACGTTGCGTACGACGGTGAAGATGGATTTGATATGGCTTCTTCTGAGGAATATGACATCATTATTCTTGACCTCATGCTTCCCAAAATGAACGGTCTTGATGTCTGTAAAAAGTTAAGAAAAGAAGAAAACATTCATACCCCAATACTGATACTAACCGCTAAGGGACAAACTGAAGACAAAGTGGCTGGTCTTAATTGTGGTGCTGATGATTATTTGACAAAACCCTTTGCTTTTACGGAAATGCTAGCAAGAATTAAGGCACTAACCAGAAGACCCAAGCAGGCACTGGATACGGTTCTCAAAGTTAATAACTTATCTTTAAACACTCTTACTTATGAGCTTAAAAGGCAAAATAAAAGCATAACTATTTCAAAAACAGAGTATGCTCTTTTAGAATATTTAATGCGGCACAAAGATATAGTGCTTAGCAAAGACAAAATAATCAATCATGTTTGGAATTACGATGCTGACGTTTTACCTAACACGGTGGAAGTCTATATCGGTTATTTACGAAACAAGATTGATAAACCATTTAAAAATAGCTTACCCTTAATTAGAACAGTAAGAGGTTTTGGTTATATATTGTCTGATAAAAAATAATGTTTACTCAAGCGCGACTAAAACTAACTGGCTGGTATTTGCTGATTATTATGATTATCAGTCTTTCCTTCAGTGCCTTCGTCTATAAAAGTGCTGTTATGGAGTTTCAAAGAAGACTTAACTCCATCGAAACAAGGTTGAATTTGCAAGGGTCGGCTTTAAATATGCCTCGAGGACAAGCTCGAGTTTTTAGTCAGGATGTTGAAGCAATTGAAAACAGGTTGTTCTTGACTCTTGTCTATATGAATGGCGTTATCCTCGTTTTTTCAGGATTGGCAGGTTACTTTTTGGCCGGTCGCACCTTGTCTCCAATAGAAGAAGCTATGGAAGATCAAAAGAGATTTGTAACAGATGCTAGTCATGAGCTTAAAACACCCTTAACGGCCTTAAAAACCACAATCGAGGTTGCCTTACGTGACAAGAAACTAAAACTTAAAGATTCAAAAGCTGTTTTAAAAGATAGCCTGGAAGAAGTTGATAACTTAAGTAAATTAACAAATGACCTCCTGGTTCTTGCCAGATATCAGCAGAGTGGCAATGTTTTAATTAAAAACAAAATTAATACAAAAGAAGTTATAAAAACCGCCTTTAAAAATGTAGCCCCTCTAGTTAAGAACAAAAACATCAAAGTTACAAAAAATATTAAAGCTATAAAAATTAATGCCAACAAGGAAAGCATTGAGCAGTTATTTACAATCATGCTAGACAATGCTGTTAAATACACACCCAAAAACGGCAAGATAAACATATCTTCTAAAATAAACAATAAGCAAGCTGTCTTTACAATTAAAGACACCGGAATCGGTATAGAGAAAAAAGATATCTCATCTATTTTTGATCGGTTTTATAGAGCTGATACATCTCGACGCAACACAAAAACATCAGGATTCGGATTAGGTTTATCAATGGCAAAAAAGATCGTTGAACTCCACAGTGGACATATTAATGTTGATAGTAAACCAGGAAAAGGCTCCACATTTACTCTCAGATTTCCTCTCTAAGCATTTTCTCATCTTCCTTCTATAAAGTATTAATTGTTAGTCGAAGGGGGGTGAAAAGAAATGAATAAAAAAATATTAATTCCAACCTTAGTTCTTGCCAGCTTTATTGCTGTAGGAACTCTTAAGGCCATTTCTGTAAAAGCAGATGAAGATAATAATTATCCTCTAATGATACAAACATTGGTTGAGAAATTTAATCTTAATGCCGATGAAGTGGAAACTGTGTTCGATGAAGCTCGAGAGGGGCGACAACAGTCTATGCAACAAAACAGAGAAGAAAGACTGAATGATGCTGTGTCAGACGGCGCAATTACCGAAGAGCAAAAAGAAGCTCTTCAAAACAAATGGGAAGAGAGAAATATGGAGCGAGAACAACACCAGGAAGAAATGCAAGCCTGGATGGACGAGCAAGGCATAGATCACGATGCCCTAAGAAGCTATAACGGCCCAGGTCGTGACGGTTTCGATAAAGGTTTCGGTGGAATGAGAGGAAATAACAGATAATTAAAAACTTTCTGTTAGATAAAGCACCTCCGCAATAAAGCGGGGGTGTTTTTTTCTCAGTATTTTCTCAGTTTTATTTATTACAATAAAACCTGTCAAAGAAAAGTTAACGATAATGGAAAACAAAATTACAAAATTTTTTACAGAGTTAATGAAAGATCGCAAGCGTGCAATTACTATTGTTGTTTTAATCATTGCCCTAATTACATCAATTTGGATTAAAGCAAAAAACACCGTAGACGATGTCGAATTACAAACAGCCCTTGTTCAAAAGGGAACGATTATTTCTTCAGTTACCGCATCAGGCAGTATTGTCTCCTCAAATATTGAAAATGTAACCACTCAAGCTAGTGGAACAGTTAATCAAGTCTATGTCAGTGATGGTGACACTGTTTATGAGGGTGAATTAATCGCCACTATCGATCTTGACGTTCAAGGAGCTCAAAACCATTCTTCAGCTTATTCTAGTTATATTAGCGCTGCTAGCTCCCTAAATACAGCTAATAATAATTATCGTTCGTCACAAGCCTCTCTAGCAGTGGTTTACGATGAAATACAAGGCAATGATGACGATGAGAGCCTAGAAACAAAAGCAACACGCACCCGTGCTGAGGTTTCCAATGATAATGCATATGATTCTGTTAAAACTACACAAGCTAGATTAACTGCCGCTTCTTTAGCATATCGAACCAGCTCACCATCAATTACAGCACCGTCTGCCGGTACCATTAAAAGCGTTACTGTTGCTGAAGGAATGAATATTGGTTCAGAAGAAACAGCTAGTGGTTCTAGAGCTAATCAAAGAATTGCCACCATTGGCAATGAGGGACTTCCTATTGCTACCTTTAATATATCTGAAATAGAAGTATCTCTTATCAAACCAGGGCAAAAAGCAACGGTTACTCTTGATTCAATTTCTGACAAAACATTTACCGGTAAAGTGGTAAGCGTTGATCGAGTAGGCTCAGTTACGAATAACGTGACCACTTACCCTATTATTATCCAGTTGGATACCTCTTCTGAATTGATTCTTCCTAATATGACCGCTGTTGCAAATGTTATTACTGATTCTAAAAGTGATATTTTGATCATTCCGTCCGCAGCCATAACCTACCAAAATGATCAAACGCTTGTTACCATCATTAAGGATGAAATTGAAGTAAACCAAAAAGTAGAAATTGGTATTTCAAATGACACTCAAGTCGAAATCATATCTGGATTAAACGAGAGTGATGTTGTTGTTACAGGATCAGTATCAACAGGTAAAACTACTGAAGAAGAAAGTGGAGGCTTTATAATTCCAGGAAGTGGTGGGGGAGGCGGTAGACTCTAAAAATACAAATTGATGAAACATGATACAAGTAAAAAATATCTCCAAAATTTATAATACTGGCGAAATTAAGGTTAAAGCCTTAGACAACGTTTCTTTTCATATTAAAAAAGGTGATTTTGTTGCCATCATGGGTCCTTCTGGGTCTGGTAAGTCAACCCTTATGCACATTCTCGGAGCTTTGGATAAACCTACTTCAGGTGAATATCTACTAGACAAAAAGAAAGTTGATAACCTGGACGAAGACAAATTAGCCGAAATACGAAATGAAAAAATTGGCTTTGTTTTTCAGTTTTACAATCTTCTTCCAAGAACCTCTGCACTTAAAAACGTTATGCTCCCCATGATGTACGGTGGTGTCCCTAAAGAAAAAAGAGAGAGAAATGCCAAAAAATATTTAAAAATGATGGGTCTTGAAGACAGAATGACTCACACTCCCTCTCAACTCTCTGGAGGTCAACAACAAAGAGTTGCTATCGCCCGCGCTTTAGCAATGGATCCAGCAATAATCTTAGCCGATGAGCCAACGGGAAATATTGCCACTAAACAAGCAGCCGAAATTATGAAGATTTTTCAAGACTTAAATAAACAAGGAAATACCATCCTGATGATAACTCACGAACCAGAGATTGCTGAGTTTGCTAAAAGAGTCATTAAAATTCGAGATGGAAAAATTGCTGAAGACAATCTTAATGGAAAACAAAAATTAACTTAAGAAAACATATATGGAAATAACTGAATTTATCACTGAAAGCTTTTCAACTCTTTTACTCAACAAGGTAAGAACAGGTTTGGCGATGCTTGGTGTGATTATTGGCATTGGTAGCGTGATTGCCTTAGTTTCGCTTGGTCAAGCATCTCAGCAATCGATTACTAACCAAATACAAGCACTAGGGTCTAACCTTTTAACTATTACACCAGGCTCTCAAACATCAGGAGGCGTTAGAAGTAGCGGCAGCGTTACCACATTAACCTATGAAGACGCCAAAGCTATTACTAGCTCATCGTCTATAACAACGGTTAGCAAAGTTTCAGCTGAATACTCGTCGCGAGGACAAGTGGTTGCCGGGAAAAATAACACCAATGTCACCGTAACTGGTGTAACCCCAGATTATTCAGAAATTAAAAACTTAACTTTATCAACAGGTTCTTTTATTAACGACCGACATATTAGCAGTATGAGTAAAGTGGCCATACTGGGATCACAAACAGCTATTGATTTATTTGGAGAAAACGCAAACCCGATTGGAAAAACAATTCGAATTGAGAGTCAAGTATTTAGTGTTACTGGAGTAACCAAATCAAAAGGAGGTTCCGGATTCAATAACCAAGACGATGTCGTCCTTATTCCTTTAACAACAGCCCAAAAACTTCTTTTCGGCGTCGACTATGTAAGCTCCATTTCTGTCAGTGCAATTAGCGAAGACGTCATGGATAAATCAGAAGAGGAAGTAACATCGTTATTAATGACACGGCACAAAATAAAAAATATTGATGCCATTGATTTTCGAGTTATGTCTCAAGAGGATCTACTTAGCACCGTGACAGAGGTCGTTGGCACCTTTACAGCACTCCTATCTGGAATTGCGGCTATTTCATTATTGGTCGGTGGAATCGGCATTATGAATATAATGTTAGTTACAGTTACAGAAAGAACACGAGAGATTGGATTAAGAAAATCACTAGGCGCAAAGGGAAAAGTGATCATAACCCAATTCTTGATAGAAGCAGTCATGATTACCTTTGTGGGCGGAGTTATTGGTTCTGTTTTGGGTGTTATTGTTTCGTATATTTTGTCCAACGTAATGAATCTACCTTTTGTCTTGTCGATTGGTTCTATTGTTCTTGCCTTTTTTGTTTCAGCCGCTGTTGGCATCTTGTTTGGTTGGTACCCAGCACAAAAGGCAGCCAAACTTCAACCAATCGAAGCATTAAGATATGAATAACAAGGAGGTGAAATAACATTAAAAACAACTTAGTAACAGCAATTATTACTATTCTTATTGGATTAGCTGGATTTTGGGGAGGGACAAAGTTTCAAGCATCTAAGACTCCTAATATACCTGCCGGATTACCAGAAAGACAGTCGAGTCAAAGAGCAGGAACAAATCCTGGCCTAAATTCTGTGCGCGGTCAAATCATTAGCATGGACGATTCAAGTCTCACCATAAAACTTATCGACGACAGTAGTAAAATTGTCATTCTTACAAACTCTACTGAGGTCAATAAAACAGAAAAAGTGTCAATGGAAGACTTATCAGAAAAACTACAGGTAATAATATTTGGCCAAACTAATTCTGACGGTAGCGTAACTGCCGAAAATATCCAGATCGGTTTAGGCAACATCCAGAGAGAAAAAGAAGAGAATTAAACAATCAGTTTCTTGTCTTAAAAGAAGGTACTAGATTAATCATTTTTAAAGTCTCAAAATTCTTGACTTACCCTCCATGTTTGTGTCATTCTGACAGCAGATAGAATAAGAAATCTATCCACTATGGAAACAACACTTGCCCAAGACAATTCTTCATTTTCGTTCTGGAAAGGCTTAATTTTTGCAAGTCTTTTCTTTTTTATTACGCCAATTGCATTAGGGGCTAGCTTGTTTTCGCTTGCTTCATTATCAAAAGCAGAGAAACCTGAAAATATAGTCGAAGAATCAAATTTCAATTTAATCTCGTCTCCCAAATCAGGTGCTAAAGTGTTTGCCTCCCTACCTTCATCTTTTCCAACCGTTTCCGGCGTAGTTTCAGCTTCTGACGCAAGAAGCGAACTGATACGCCAGTACTTAGAAAGCTACAATTCCCCCCTAGAGCCTTATGCAGAAAACTTAGTTCAAGCTGCCGACGCTCACGGACTTGATTACAGATTGTTAACAGCAATCGCTCAACAAGAATCAAATTTGTGCAAGAAAATCCCACCTCTTAGTTTTAACTGCTGGGGATGGGGAATTCACAGTCAAGGATCACTGGGTTTTACCTCTTTTGAGGAAGGAATCGAGACTGTATCTCAAGGAATAAAAGAAAACTATATTGATAAAGGATACACGACAGTAGAGGAAATAATGTCCAAATATACACCTCTATCTAATGGTTCATGGGCCTTCGGGGTAAACACCTTTATGGGGGACATATACTAGTTTTTTGACTACCTGATTAATTCGATTTATTCTTACTACTGAAAATAACTATGTCAGCAGCATACGACACATATGATTATCCTTCCTACTGGGAAGGTCGAGACTACGAACACGGTTCGGAGGTAATCGCTATAAAAGGATTTCTTGCCAGAATACCTAAAATTGATAAGGTTTTAGAAATTGGTGCAGGCTTTGGCAGACTAACTCCTATTTACCTTTTTCGAGCAAAAAAAACAATCCTCACCGACCCTTCATCCGTCTTATTAAAACAAGCTAGAAAAGACCTTCAGGGAGAACATATTAAATTTATTCACACTGGTGTAGAAAATCTTCCTAACAAGATCAGAAATAAGTCTGTAGACCTTGCCATTCTTGTTCGCGTTTTACATCATTTAAAAAATACTGATCAAGCATTTGAAATTATTAATAAGGTATTAAAAGACAAGGGGTATTTTATTTTAGAATTTGCCAATAAATGTCACTTTAAAGCCACTTTTCTTGAGTTTCTTCGTGGCAACTTCACCTTTGGCCTTGAGATCTTTCCGAAAGACCTACGCACAAAGCAATCGAAGAAAAAGGGGAATATCCCTTTTCTCAACTTTCATCCAGACACAATAAAAGAAAAGCTAGAAGAAGCTGGGTTCAATGTTATTGAAACTAAGTCTGTTTCCAACTTCAGAACCTCGTTTCTTAAGAACATTCTCCCAATAAGCCTTTTGCTCTCTATTGAAAAGTTTCTTCAACCTATATTGGCAAAATCTGTTTTCGGTCCTTCTATTTTTATTCTAGCCCAAAAACAAACTTAGTAATTCCCCTATAATTACAATTAATATACTCAAATCCTTCCTTGGGTGACAATTTGATAAAATACTTGACATGACCTGTAGTATTTTGTTATAGTATTTCCACATTCTAAGGCGAAGCTCTTTATGAGTCCGAGCGTTGGAATTTTTTGGGGGTACTTCGGTACCCCCTCTTTTGTGAAAAATTATTATGAACAAAATATTAAAGATTCTCATCATTCTTTTTATTCTCTTGAATATTTCTACAGTCGATGTTTCGGCTGACGCTGTTGTGGCTGAAAGCTCAGCTCAGCTTGTTAACAGAACGAAAACAGAGTCTGACTACAGAGAAGTAATCTTGCGTGATTACTTAGAAAGCCATAATTCGCCCCTAAGTGATTATTCAAAAGTTTTCATTGATTTTGCTGATCAGTACAACCTTGACTGGAGGCTAGTACCGGCTATTACAGGCGTGGAGTCAACTTTTGGTAAAAGAATTCCCGTGGATTCATACAACGCTTATGGTTGGGCCAATGGAAACTATTCTTTCAAGTCATGGGAAGACTCTATTGAAATCGTTTCAGAGGCAATTAGAAGCAACTATATTGATAGAGGAGCCGTATCTATTAACGATATCGCCAGAATATATGCTCCTCCAAGCGAAACATGGGCAAGGAACGTTAAATTCTTTATGAATAAGATCGATCCCTTACCTGTTTCCTTTTCACTAGGTGGCTAAGGTAGTGGGTGATATAATGTATTCTGCACGCCGGGGTGGCGGAACTGGCAGACGCGCAGGATTTAGGATCCTGTGAGGGTTACACCTCGTGGAGGTTCGAGTCCTCTTCCCGGCACATCTTCATATTAAATAATAAATATTTAATAGTCAGCTCCCTAATTCATTATTTTTTCTTGTAAAAGTAGCTTGAATCAAACCTCATTTTAAGTTAGTCTTAATTAGCTATGAAAGTTATTAAAATAGGAGCCGAATGGTGCTCGGGTTGTATTGTCATGAAACCTAGATGGGTGGAGGTTGAAAAAGCACAACCGTGGCTAAAAACGGAGTATTATGATTTTGATAAAGATAAAAAAGAAATTTCAAAATACAAGGCCGAGAATGAAGGCCGATTGCCCGTGTTTATCTTTCTAGACAAAAAGGGAGAAGAGTTCCTAAGACTACATGGTGAAATTACCGTTAAGAGACTTTTGGAAATTATTATTAAAAACAAAAACAAATAATGGAATCACTATCTATACCCATTCTAGGATCAATACAAACCGCTAACTTATCATTACCAATACTCTCCGTGGTTATGGGCCTTTTGGATGGTTTTAATCCGTGTGCTATGTGGACCTTGTTATTTTTAATCAGTCTTCTTTTGGGAATGAAAGACAAGAGAAGAATGTGGATTTTGGGCATCACATTTATTGTTACTTCCGCGTTTGTATACTTTCTCTTTTTGACCGCATGGTTAAATTTCTTCCTTATCTTAGGATTTGTCTTTTGGGTAAGAATAACGATCGGTTTAATAGCCATAGGAGTTGGAATATATAACTTGAGAGACTACCAGAAAAACAAAGATGGTGCCTGCAAAGTGACTGGAGATGAAAAGAGAAAGAAAACGTTTGATCGATTAAAAGATATAACCCACCAAAAAAAGTTCCTTATTGCGCTTGGAGGCATCATTCTCCTTGCATTTGCCGTTAATCTTGTTGAACTTGTGTGTTCCGCAGGGCTTCCAGCTATATATACACAAATATTGAGTATTAACAACCTACCAACCGGAAAATACTATCTTTACATTCTTATCTATATTTTCTTCTTCATGATTGATGATTTGATCGTTTTTACCATCGCTATGGTTACTCTTCATGCAGTTGGAATTGAAAGTAAGTATTCCAGATTTTCTCGTCTTGTCGGTGGAATTTTGATGCTAATAATTGGAGGGCTTCTTCTTTTTAAACCAGAGATATTGATGTTTGGCTAATCCTTAATGTCTTGCTAAACTAAAACAACAAACTGCCATGAAATTAAAAGACAAAGTTGCCATAATCACCGGTTCCACAAAGGGGATGGGTAAAGCCACCGCTCTCATGTTTGCTAAAGAGGGTGCAAAGATAGTTATTAATTCAAGATCTCCCGAAAAAGAAGATTCTGTAAGAAAAACGATAGATAAGGAAGGTGGTAGTGCCATTTTTATTCAAGCGGATATTTCAAAACCCCAAGACGTAAATCACTTGTTTCAAGAGACAGTTGATACCTTTGGAACGGTAGATATTTTAGTTAATAATGCTGGAGTTCATAATCCAAAAGACTTTTTTGAGCTAACCAAAGAAGACTGGGAAAAAACTTTTAGTGTTAACTTATTTGGCATGTTTTTATGTGCCCAACAGGCAGCAAAAATAATGATGGATCACAAAAGTGGGCGAATAATTAATACCGCCTCGGTTAGGGGACTACCTCACTGTGGGAGACCCGGAAACATAGATTATTCTGCATCAAAAGCGGGTGTTATCAATTTCACTAAAAGCTTGGCCAAAAAACTAGCTCCTAATATTCAAGTCAATGCAGTTGCCCCTGGCCCTACTGATACGGCGATGAATAACTGGAAGAAGGAGGATCTTAAACACACGTATGTTGGTCGCCTTCTTCAACCGGAAGAAATTGCCAAGGCTATATTTTTCCTTGCCTCCGATGCGCCCTCAAGTCTAACAGGTGAAGTTATTATTGTTGATGGTGGCTACAGTCTTAAGCAGTAAAGCAAAGACTGTTTATATTCCCAAATGAATCACAAACCAATCCATATTCATAAGAACATCGTTGACAGAAAGCGTAATATTATCCTGTTATTTTTGCCAATGGTTATCTTCACCCTCTTTCTGGGTATCATGTTTACTGCATATCATTCGAAAGAATCATCCAGGAGTAATAATGAAGCTACCCTTGGAGAAAAAGAAAACATTGACAACCAGGTTAATTTCGATGCACAATAATATTCTATGAAGCGACTAATAATCACTATCGTTCTTCTCATTACTTTTCTAACTCCTCAGGAAATTGCTGCACAGATAAAAGAAACTCCTATGCCAATAAATGTTAGAAATTTAGTAAAGGAAAGAATCAATACAAACAAAGACGCTCGAGAAAGCATTCGCATCAAAATTGAAGAAAAAACGGCCACAAAAGAGGCAGTAAAAGAACAACTGCAAGCAAAACTAAAGGAAAAAAGACAAGAAAGAATCAGAACCCTTTTTGGTAAATTTACTACACGCATTGAAGCCGCTATCGGCCGACTGAACACTTTAATAGAGCGCATGGAGGAAAGAACTGCCATCTTGGAAAAAGAGGGAGAAAACGTGACAAATATTCAAAGTGAAATAGATAGCGCCAGAACATTATTGGTAAGTGCTGAAGATTCATTGACTATTGCCAAAGAAGGACTTGAGAGCGTTGTTGCTTCCGAAGATCCTAAGGCAGGTTTTACCTATATTCAAGATATTGTAAAAGATATTAAGCTGACATTAACAGATGTTCATTCAATACTGGTTCAAACTATTGGAGATATGAAAGGATTAAGGGTCCAAGCCGAAGAAAAAGTATAATGAAAATTACTAAAAACAACTTTCTTCTAATCATGACCATCGCAGCTTTGATTTTTGTAAGTATTGCTGCATATTTTTTAAGCAATTCGAGCACGCTATTTCAACAAGAAATCGCCAAATTCAAAACCCAATCATCAAGTAGCGAAATTGACTCAATTGAAAAGGACATTCTAAATACAGATCTCTCTGGATTAGACAAAGAGTTAACTGAAATAGAAGAGGAAATTGAAGCTGTTTATTAATATCTCTTACTTCTTAAAATGAAACAAATTATACTTCCAATCACTGGCGCTATTTTCTTTATAGTCTTGGTGGGTCTTTTGACTCAAAAAATACAAAACGGAAAATTATCTTTTCCCAACAATAAAAATACTGTCCTTTCTCAGCAAAGTGAAGTTAAAATTAATGATTTAGTTATCCCTGTAAAAATTGCCAACACAGACACAAAAAGACGAACTGGTCTAGCTAGCCATGACAGCTTACCAAAAGAAGAAGGCATGCTTTTCAAATTCGCACAAAAAAATGTCCAACCACCCTTTTGGATGAAAAATATGAAGTTTGCTATTGATATCATTTGGATTGATGATGGAGTAATTGTTCAGATAGATAAAGATGTTCAACCACCAACCCCCAATACTCCAGACGAAGAGCTGACTCTCTATGCACCCGATCAACTTATCGACTATGTTCTAGAAGTAAACGCCATCTTTACCGAAGAAAATGGAATTAAGATAGGGGACACAGTAAATTCATCCTCCTTCAAGTAAAACCGCATTTTTTTTAATAACTACAATAAATTTGTTATAATCGCCGAGTGATGGAATCTATTAAACAAACAGTCACCAGCAGCGAATCAACTTTACCCATACCTGAGGTCGAAGCTCAAAAGTTCCTGGGTGTTTTCAAGCGACTCACCGACGAGGAAGTCGTTAAAATAATTAGCATCATTATTGAAGAAGTTTCTAAAAGTGAACAGTTTGATTTGCATTTGAGTGAAAAATTATTAGAAAAAGAAGAAGCCTTCTTTTTGCACGTTCTTAATGGATTGGGTGGGATAAATGACATGGTTCAAAAATATGAATTTGAAGATGCTTGGTTCATAGCTACAGAGCTTTCTCGTAATTTCTTTCTTGAAGAACGAAAAGAATTTTATAATAAATTTAAAGGTAGTAAAAACGGTGGATACAACAGATACAGCGCCCATCTATCTTCTGTTCAAGGAGCCGTTCTTAATGCTGCTTACAATCAATAACGATACTTCAGCTGTTTTATTCCTAAGTTAGTGTTTGTTTACAAACTCCTCTAGTTCTTTTACTCCGCCGAAAGCAATTCTGTCGTGGACATCATTCTTGGCATTAATCATTCTAGCTGGTGCAACAATTAAATCTCCCCAATACTCATTAACTTCATCTATTGCTCTTACTAATCTTTCTTTCTTAACAACATCTTGAAAAAGTTCGAGTTGACTAACATCAGACTTTAATAGGTTGAAGCAGGAAACTGCCAATTCTCTTACTGGTTTGTTGCTTGGGATTGAACAAATCATTTTAAACGCCTTTTTGTAAATATCTCTTGAATCAAAAAATACTTTAGGAAAAGTAATTCCCTTGTGCCAAAATGTCCAATCACGATAAATTATCGATACGTGAACACCACGCGCTTTATAGTTCGCACTCCTTAGCCTTCTCCCTGTTTTGTTAACCAGTTTTGAAAGAATAGGGGACAACTCTTCTGGAGTAACCAGTGGTTTGGGTAATGCATAGGAATTACCGTAACTCTTTCTTTCTGATTCAAAATTATCAATTTCCCACCCTCGAAGCCTCAGGTACCAATAATAACCATTAATGGAATTAAAAGCTCTTTTTAATGTACTTATGTCCGCATTACAAAAATCAATAACACTATGAATACCTGCATAAGTAAGTCTTGCCGCATTTCTCGTTTTTATCCCAGATAAATCTGTGAGTTTCATTTTTGAATATGTGTTTAAAAAATTATCTTTGTTTATTTCATCCAATCCATCTGGCTTCCTTAAGTTGCTTGCTGTTTTTGCTAAAAATCGATTAGGAGCAATGCCAACAGAAACAGTTATCCATTCTCCAATTTCTTTTTTTATTCTCTGTTTTATTTCTGTAGCAATCTGAAACATATTCTTTTTTTCCAATATTGGATAACCATCAAAATTCAAAACAAATTCGTCGATGCTTTTGGGAACAAAATCATTTGTGTAATCATTAAGTATTTTTCTTAAGGAAATGTGAACATTCCGATATTTCTCTGGATCCGTCGGTAGAATTATCAATCTAGGATAAGCAAGTTTTCCCTCTCTTACTCTCATGCCAGTTTTTACTCCATATGTTTTGGCTTCAACTGAAGCGGCAAGTATGCAGCCAGAGGGTGTTGCGTAAGCGGCAATAGCAATCGGCTTGCCCCTTAATAAGGGATTTGCTTGTTGCTCAACGGTCGCAAAACAAGAATTCAAATCAATGTGCATTATTTTTGAGGGGTTGGGGTTGAAATCTAGTTTAGTCGGGTAAGCCATCGCTTATCTCCTCTAATTTCCAGTGCAAACTTTCTGTATTTAAAACAAGACGAAAGAAAAGATTTTTACTAATAACTGAAAAGACATGGAAAAGAGTACGGCCCTGTCGATATGTGTGGTGTAGTCCAATTTTAACAACAGGATAAAGTCTGCCACTCCAAACAATCCACTTTGGAAAAATTTTTTTCTTTTTACTGTCGAAAGTAAAACTTACTGAGACTGGTGTAGAAATTTTTTGAATCATTTTTACATTCCCAAAGATTACCCGAAGAAACTCTATCTAATTTATAGTCCGAAGAAAACCCTAAGTCAAGATTCAAAAACACTCTTTTTCTTGCCAATATTTTCTTCAAGCCTTAAACTAAATTTAATGGCAAAATTATCACCCTTACGCAAAAAAGATTTGCCCAAACCTCTTTCTCTAAAAAAATTGATTGGTCCTAGCTTTATTCTTCTTGGATTAGGATTGGGAAGTGGAGAACTAATACTTTGGCCTTATCTTGCCTCTAATTATGGTTTAGGAATTATGTGGGGTGCACTTCTTGGTATTACCTTTCAATTCTTCATTAATATGGAAATTGAAAGATATGCTCTAATCACCGGTGAAAGTATTTTTGTTGGCTTGGCCAGAAAACTAAAGGGAATCTCTCCCGTCTGGTTTATTTTATCTACCTTAATTCCCTGGATGTGGCCCGGCATTATTGCTTCTGCGGCAACATTACTCGCTCATGTCTTCGGAATTAATTATTCGCCGATCCTTCCTATTGGCTTGCTAATCTTAATTGGTCTTATTTTGACTTTAGGTCCCGTAATCTATAAAACTCAAGAAGTTTTTCAAAGAACGCTTATCTTGGTTGGGGTACCATTCATTTTGATTCTTGCTCTGTTTTTTGCCAAAACACCTGACTGGCAAAATTTAGCAGAAGGATTAATCGGTAAAGGTGATGGATTTTGGTTTCTACCAGCAGGCATCTCATTAGCCACTTTCTTGGGTGCTTTTGCTTATTCTGGAGCCGGCGGTAATCTTAACTTGGCTCAAAGCTACTATATAAAAGAGAAGGGTTACGGCATGGGAAAATTCTCAGGAAGAATTACTAGTATCTTTACTGGTAAGAAAGAAAACATCACCCTTGAAGGAACCACCTTTGATAGCACCCCCGAAAACTTAAAACGATTTAGGCTTTGGTGGAAAAGAATTAATATTGAACACGCATTAGTCTTTTGGCTAACGGGGACAATCACAATGATTGTCTTGAGTCTTCTTGCTTACACCACTGTTTTTGGAACAGAAAAAATGCAAGGTGTTGGTTTTATTATTAACGAAGCGCAAGTAATTACTCAAAAAACATTTGCTATGTTGGGAACAACTTTTCTAGTAATTGCATCTGCCATGCTTTTCTCAACTCAATTTTCAGTTTTGGATGCTACCTCCAGAATTATGAGTGAGAATTTAGTTATTCTTTCACCTAAACGTTTCAAAATTGAAAAGTTACCAACTTTCTTTTATTTGTTTCTCTGGTTACAAATATTCGCAGGTATCATTATCTTTTCTCTTGGATTCACTCAACCATTAATGCTTGTTATTTTGGGGGCAACCCTAAATGCCATTGCCATGTTTGTTTATACCGGTCTTGTCTTGTGGCTTAATCTTTCCAGTTTGGATAAAAAGTTAAGACCATCAGTCATAAGAGTATTTTTTGTTAGTGCTGCTTTTGTTTTCTACGGTGTTTTCACTTTCGTCACCATTCTTCGAACAATCTAAATAATGTTAAAATAGATTATGAAGAAATTTCTTTCTTATTTTATGCTTGCTATTGTTTTTGCTTTGCTGGGCTGGTTTGCAAATACCCTTTATCAAAACACCCTCCCTGAACCAATTATTCTTAACCCCGTTATTCCTAGACCGCTTGATAAATACACAATAGAAAACTTAGCTACTACTAAAATAGAAGCGGGAACAATCAAGATAGAGGAAATAATTGATGAGACAAACGATTACACTTCTTATCTTTTTTCACTTGAACACAGACCTTCTTTGTCGGACAAAGAAATTAAAAAAACAACTGGTCAATTAAATATTCCATCAGGAAAAGGGAAGTACCCTCTTATTCTTATGTTTCGAGGATATGTTGATCAAGAAATATATGAAACCGGAATAGGGACAAGAAAATCAGCTGAAGTATATGTACAAAACGGATACATCACCATTGCCCCTGATTTTTTGGGATATGGCGAATCAGATACTCAGGCCGAAAATATTTTTGAAGCACGGTTCCAAACATATGTAACCGCCTTGTCTGTTTTAAATTCTCTTGATTCCATTTCTAGCTGGGATGGAGAAAATATTCTTATCTGGGGGCATTCAAACGGAGGACAAGTTGCCTTAACTATTTTAGAAATTACTGGTGAAGAATATCCTACTGTCTTGTGGGCCCCAGTTACCAAATCTTTTCCATATTCTATCCTTTATTACACTGATGAATCAGAAGACAAAGGGAGATATATAAGAAAAGAATTAGCCAAATTTGAAAACATTTACAATGTTGAACAATATTCAATTGCCAATTACCTAGAGAGAATAAAGGCTCCGATCCAACTTCATCAAGGTACCGGTGACGATGCAGTTCCATATGAATGGACTAATGAATTCGTTGATATTTTTAATGAACTTGAAAAAGAAATCACTTACTACACATATCCCGGAGCAAATCATAATTTAGTTCCTTCTTGGAATACAGTTGTACAGAGAAATTTAGTCTTTTTTGATAAATATTCTAAACATTGACAATAAACCTCTGTTTCCGCATTATTAATTAATGAAACTAATTGTTCGATTAGGAATTAACGTAATTGCTCTTCTCGTTGTAGAGTACCTTGTTCCCGGTTTTGTATTAACAGGTTACGGAGCTGCTATTGTGGCCGCTATTGTAATCGGTATTGTTAATACTTTTATTAGACCTATCTTGCAGTTAATTGCTCTCCCTGTTTCTATTTTATCTTTTGGTATATCTGCTTTTCTTATTAACGTAGTCCTTCTTTGGTTAACATCTTTATATGTACCCGGATTTGAAATAGCTGGTTTTGGCACGGCCATAATCGCTTCAGTTGTTCTTTCGCTTGTTTCCTGGTTTCTCCATAAATTAGCTTCTGATTAGTTTGACTAAGATTTAATTTTTTATCATAATTAAGCATATGAAAAAATTCTTTAGTGTCTTATTAACAGGCTTTGCACTATTTTTTTCCATCCCCGCTGTTTTAATCCTTGCAAGTTGGAATGCGATACCAGGGCAAGGGCTCTATTCAGTTAAATCAAGCCTAGAAGACGTTGCCTTAGCCTTGACAATTAACACACCCATGTCAACCGCTTTTTCCGTTAATTTTACCGACAGGCGCTATACCGAGGCTGTTAAGCTCCTAGACAGAGAGGGATCGACGGTTGGCTACGAGCTACTTGTTGCTGAAGCGCAACAAGCACGAGGAATGGTTATTAAGAAGCAAGATGTTAAAAATGGCGCCCAATTAGTACGAAAGATTGAAGAATATCAGGTTGAAATTGAAGAGAAGCGGGTAGAAGTACAAAGTCAGACCCAAACATCGACTACGGGCTATCAGGCGCCTTCTCCGACACTATCTCCGGCCACTCCGGCACCTGTTATTACGGAGAAAAAGAAGGTTTCTGTTGTCATTCCTGTCGAAATAGTCATCGAGAATGAGGAGCCTGAAGAAGTTCTTGAAAACCTTGAGGAAGCTCAAGAAGAACTTGAAAAAATACTTATAGAGCTTGAAGAAGAGCTGCCCGCAACAACCTTAGAAGAAGCAATTGAACTTGAGGTCCCCAGCACAGAAGCACCAAAAGTAACCCGCCCCGACAATCAAGGTAAAAAGAAAGACAAAGATGAAGAACAAATAGACTATCAGGAGAATGAGGACTATGATAATGAAGACAAAGATTAAATAAAAAATGAAAAAAACAAAGAAAACAAAAACAAAAATACCGACTCTTGGATTTAAAAAAGTAAGTCGTTTTGGTGGTGGCCAGACAGGCAAGAAAAGCCCTAAGGCAACCTTCAAGAAAACGATCTACAAAACGCAACACAAAGGATAATATTATTTTTGCCCCTGATATGTTACAATAACAACGTTCCACGCTCAGAGGGCGTGTTTTTTTAGACTAAAATGGCTAGTAAAACAACCAAAGCATCAAAACCAGAGAAAAAGGTAAAAAAAGAAACTAATAAGATTAGTTACACCGTTGCTAAAAGCAAAGATGGAACTATTCAAATTACTTTTACAATACCTTTTAAAGATATTAAAAAGACTAGAGAAACAGTTGCTAAAGATATTGGCAAGGACCTTGAGTTGCCAGGTTTCAGAAAAGGTATGGCTCCATTAAATAAAGTTCTTGAGCATGTTCCTCAAAACAAAATGGTTGAAAACATTCTTCGAGAGATTTTACCCAAACCATTAGGTGATGCCATTCTTGAGCACAAGATAAAACCTGCTATCTATCCTAAACTAGAACTCCTTTCTGCAAACGAAGATGAAAATTGGCAAGTTAGAGGAACAACTTGTGAATTACCTGAAGTAAAGCTTGGAAATTACAAGAAAATTATTTCAGATGCCGCTAAAACAAACGCTATCTGGACTCCAGACCAAAAGGGGAGTGCTAAAAAAGATGAAAAGAAAAAGGAATTAACAAGACAAGAAAAAGAACAACAGGTAATTAAGATATTAAGCGAAACCATTAAGATTGAAATTCCAAAACCATTAGTTGATGAAGAAGTAAACAGAAGGCTTTCTGATCTCTTGCAAAGAATTGAGAAACTTGGTTTAACCTTAGAGGCATATCTATCCTCAATTGGAAAAACAACTGAGACGATTAGAGATGAATACGAAGGACAAGCCAAGGAAGCAATTAGATTTGACCTTATTCTCGGTAATATTGTTGTTGAAGAAAAAATTAAAGTTTCCGAAAAGGAAATTGCAGAAACATTAAAAGCATATGCACCAGCCGGTCAAACCAGCACACCAGCCTCAGGAGATCAAAAAACATTAGTCGAAACA
>Ga0075122_10000131_pt1 | contig 59721 bp, 70 predicted proteins | sample AntAceMetag02UKB_FD_69790 | JGI IMG/M metagenome (GOLD analysis project Ga0075122, IMG submission 69790) | Saline lake microbial communities from Ace Lake, Antarctica - Antarctic Ace Lake Metagenome 02UKB | ecosystem: Environmental > Aquatic > Non-marine Saline and Alkaline > Saline | place... | reverse complement strand
TTTTTTTTTGTCTTCTTCTTTTTTTGCGTCTCTTTTTTTTTTCCATTCTGCAATTAATTCTTTTCCTTTTTTATCTCTTTCTTCTTTGTCTATTATTTTTTTAGCGTTTATTTTATCTATTTCTTTTAAAATTTCTTCCTCGTCTTGTTTAGGGAATAATTTATCTATTTCTTTTTCAGTGTCTGTAGTTATTACTTCTTTCATTCCTTTTTCCACAACTATTTCATCAAGTTTTTTTTGGCTAGGAATGTCTATTCCTTTTTTTGATAAGTTATTTCTTAATTGATCAGAAATAAAATTTTTTCCTTTTATTTCTGATACTTCCGTGTTGTTTTTTAGAATTCCTTCCACAATTTTTTGTGATATTTGTTCATTTGTCCAATTTCTTTCTTTGAGTTTATTTGTAATTTCTAAAATACGAGAATCTTTTGAACTTAATCCACCATCAATAACCCTTAATTTTGGAGGTTGCTCTTGTAAATTTAAATTTTCTGGAGATAAATTTTTTGCTGCATTACCTTCTATCATATGTTTGTTTATTATTTTTTAGTTTTAAGATAGGTGTATCTTTAATTATTATTTTCCAGTTGAGCCAAAACCTCCTCTATTTTTATGTTTTATTTTTTCAGTTTCTTTCCATTCAGCTTGTTCTATTTTTATAAAAACTGCTTGAGCAATGCGTTCTCCTTTTTCAATTAAAACTTCTTTGTTTCTAAAATTATACATTAAAATTCCGAGTTCATCTTTTGGCCCACAATAATCACTGTCGATTACTCCAAAACCATTTGGGAGCATTAGCCCTTTTCTTTTGGGAGTGCTTGATCTATTAACAATTGCAAGCATATATCCTTTTGGTGTATCAACTATAAAATTACCAGGGATTAATTTGATTTCTTTTGGTTTTATTTTTGTATTTTCTCTAGCGTATAAATCAAAACCAGCAGAGCCAGTTGTTTGGTATTCTGGTAAAGGCATTGTCTTATCTATTCTTTTGATTTTAACTTGCATAATTAACTTTTAATTTCTTTTAAAATTTTTTCTATTTGATTATATAATTCTTCCAATGTTCCATTATTATCAATTGTGTAGTTTGCAGTTTTAGCGATTTTTTTAATTGCTAGTTCTGCTTCAGCGTTTCCATCTTTTTGAAACTCTTCCCAAGTTTTAGTTGTGTCATCTGGTTTTTCTTCTCTGTTAGCTAATCGTTTAAATCTATTTTCTGGAGTGGTTTCAATATTTATAGTAAAAAAATTATCAGGATAAGTTTTTGTTAAGAATGTGATGTCGCTTGGTCTACGTACTCCTTCTGTTATTACGATTTTTGTATTAAAACTTTCTATATCACGAGCAACAGTTTTTGAAATAATATCTTGGCCAAAATTTTCGCGCATTATACGTGATAAAGTTTGGTAGTTGTGTCGATTTTTTTCGATATAGAATCTGTCTAATCCATCGGCTAAAGAATTTGAAAAACGAACTGACTTAGCGTCGTATTTTTTTATTAAATAATCCGTTGCTGTAGTTTTTCCAGCTGCAATTTCTCCAATTATTCCAAGTACAATTTTATTGGTTGTCATATTTTTCTATTTCTTCATCAAAATAATCAAGTTCAATACCAACCTCTTTAAACATTTCTTCACTTTCTTCTCCTTCGTGGTATCGTTTTTCACAGACTACACGTTTGATTCCAGAGTTTATTATCATTTTACCGCAAGCAGAACAAGGTGTCATTTTACAATATAGAGTTGCACCATTAATTGCCATACCTAGCTTAGCTGCTTGACAAATTGCATTTTGCTCAGCATGAGCAGTTCTAACGCAATGTTGGCTTTCTGATCCATCTTCGTGTTTTACTGTTTTCATTTGGTGTCCAATTTCATCACAATGTGCAAGTCCTTTGGGTGACCCAACATAACCGGTTACTAAAATTTGTTTGTCACGAGCAATAACACATCCAGAACGACCTCTGTCGCAAGTAGCTCTTTTGGCTACGGTTTGAGCAATTTCCATAAAATATTCATCCCAACTAGGGCGAATGTACTTTTTTTCAGTCATATTTTTCTAATTTTATAGTTATATATTGTAAATTTAGTGTATCAAAAAAGCCCTTGGGTAGCAAGTGCTTTTTTGGGTTATGTTTGAAGATTGTTGTTTTAAATTTTTAAATATTATCCATTTCTGTTTTGTATTTTTTTGCTTCTTCTATAATTTTTTTAGCAACTGATAATGTGTAGGCTGCACGAGGGTTTATTGCGGTTTCACGGCATAACATAATTCCGTCGATTCCTTCAATTATATTATTTGTTAAAGCTATAATTTCACTTTTATTAGGTATGTAGTTATGGATAGTACTTTCTAATATTTGGGTAGATATTATAACAGGTTTTTTGTATTTATTTGAAGCTTTTATAATCTTTTTTTGGTATATACCTAGCTTATAATAAGGCATATTTACTCCTAATTCTCCGCGGTCAATTAAAATCATATCAAAATTATTTTTGTTAAATAATTCTTTTAATTCATTATTAGACATCTCTTTTTCAATTTTTATAACTATTTTTGCATGTATTTTTTCTTCTTTAATTATGTTGGATATTTTTTGGAATAAAGGACAATTGAAATACGATAAAGATATATAATGACATCTGATATTTTTTAGTTTTTTAATAATATTTGTGTAAGTGTCTAAAATTTTAGCATCATCTATCTTTATAGGCATATTAAAAGTTTTCATATATTGTATGACACCTTTATTTTGTATATGCATTTTTACAGTTTCGTTATCTATGATTTTTGATACTTGTAATGATATTTCACCGTCTCCAATCGTGATTACTTGTCCAATTTTTAATTGTTTTCCTAGGTTTGGTGTGTTTACAGGAATATATTCTTGACAATCAGGACTAAAAGAATTGGATTTAAATATTATTTCGTCGTCTTCGTTAACAGGATATAATTTTGATTCAAAATCTCCCAACCTAATTTTATTAATAGGAAAGTCAATGAAAGTTTTAATAGAAGAAGCATTTAGTTCATCAATTACTTGTGATGCAATCTTAATAGAATTTAAATTTTCTTCCAAACTTCTGTATGAAAAATTAAATCTTAATGCATCAGCACCTGCTAATATAATTTTTTTAAGATGTGTTTTTGTTAATAAGTATTTTTCTATAGTTGCTATTATAAGCATATTCGTTACGTGAGTTATTTAAAAATGCAGAATATAATATTGTCGTCTTTTCTTTTTAATTCATGTATAATTAATGGTTTCATTGGTTTAAAATGATTTATATACCATGATTTTGTTCGTACTATGGCAATTTGTGTACCATTAGTTCCCCCTGAAACATGCTCTATTAATAATATTTTTTTGCACCATTTTTGCATTTTTTTTATTACTTTAATAGCATTTTTGTCATTGTTGTGTTTTAGCACTAAACTTACGATACCTAAATTAAAATAATTTGGTAAAAAATCTATATCAGCAGCGTTACTGTGTATAAGTGTTACATTATTTTTATTTTTAAATTGGGTTTTTGCTATTTCTAGCATGTTCTCAGAAAAGTCTATTCCAATAAGCTTTTTAGATTTTTTTGTAAAATATTTAGATAATCTTCCTATTCCGATTCCTACATCAATAACATTGTTTATTTTATTGGGAAAATTTTCTTTAATAAATTGATTGCAATTTTTGTCAAAACTTTCATTTATGCTTGGTGTAACTCTGTTGGTTAAAACTTTAACAATACCATTTCTTTTTAAAGCGCGTTTATTAAATTCTTTGGATACTTTTTTTGTATCTAATTTTTTTTTCTTGTTCATGTTGTGTAATTTATATTGTTTTTAAAAACACCTCCATAATGGAGGTGTTTAATATTTTTATAGTTGAGTTTTGACTCCTGGGCCCATACTGCTAGATAAGGTTGCGCTTTTTACATAAGCCCCCTTAATACCATTTGGTTTGGCTTTCTTTATTGCCTCCATGAAAGCTTCCAGGTTTTCTTTTAATTGTTCGTTTGTGAAACTAACTTTTCCAATTACTTGGTGAATGTTTCCTGTATCATCATTTTTAAAATTAACTTTACCTTTTTTTAATCCTTCAATCATTTCCTTTACATTTGGTCCAACAGTTTCTGTTTTAGGATTTGGCATTAAACCACGGGGTCCTAAAATTTTTGCTGCCATTGCCATTTTAGGCATCATATCAGGAGTAGTAATGATTACATCAAATTCAATTTTACCTGTATCTTTAATTTTTTTAATATTTTCTTCTGTGTAGATAAAGTCGGCTCCAGCATCTTTTGCTTCTTTTTCTTTTGAAGCGTCTACTAAAGCTGCAACAGTCTTAGTTTTACCAGTTCCGTGTGGAAGTACTACAGTTGTACGGATTTGTTGGTCGGTTTTTTTAGGATTAATTCCTAGGTTTAAATGTAGTTCAACACTTGCGTCAAATTTTATATTTGAAGTGTCTTTAACAAGGCTAATTGCCTCGTTAATTTCGTAGACCTTAGTTTTATCAATCTTGGTCTGAAGATTTGTCATTCTTTTTGACATAATTTTATTTATTAAGTGGTACGAGCTCTTGAGTGTTCAAGATCCCACTTGAATTAATAGTAGAAGGATAATACCATTTCATTCTATTTTTGTCAAGTATGTGTGGGGGGGGGTGAAATTTATTTGAGTGTAGTACCTGACAAATTGATTAAAATATGCATTAAAATAAAAAACCGGGCTGGTGCTGCTCAGTAATTGAGAATTATTTTGTAGAATTAATTTTATAAATCATCAATGCTTTTTAAAAAGCTTCCTGGATTGTAATTATAATCGTCTGTTACGTATTTTACATCTTCGTTGTCGTCGTTTAATTCGTTTAATGCCAGAGATGAAACTGGAGATAACATTGAGTGGTCTTCTATTTTATCCATGGAAATTTCACCAAGGAACATTGAAGGTTCATTTATTCTTTCGCCCCAACCACTTTGTTCCATTGGGTAAGTTAAATAAAGATGTTGTTTGGCACGAGTGGTGGCAACATAAAAAAGTCGACGTTCTTCTTCTAGACCGTCATTTGTGGCAGAAGCTCTTTCATTTGGAAAACCTGTTGAAGTTAAATTTATTATAAATACTGCGTCCCACTCTAAACCTTTTGATTGGTGGATGGTTGAGAGAACTATTTTTTTTGTTTTTTCTTCATTTTCGTTAATTTGCGCACTCGTATGTTTTTCTTGAAGAGTTGCTTCACTTAAAAAATCATTTAAATTAGAATATTTTTCTGCAAAATTTGAGAGTTCATCAATGTCTTGCATTCTTTCTTTTGCATCTGTGAATTCATTTTGTAAATAATTTTTGTAGTTTGATTCTTTGATTGTACGAATTAAAGTAGCTGGAAAATTTTCTGAAGTTTTAAGTAGGTTCGTAAAGATGCTTAGAAAGTTTTGGAAGCCTAGCTTCGCTTTTTTAGATAATAATTTTTCAATGTCGTTCTTGTGAAGGTAGGAGTCTAGTTGTTTTGTTGTTGAGTTTTCTGTCTTCGCAGGAATGATAATAGAGGATTGTATAGCATTTATTATTTTTTCCGCCGCCGAAGGACCAATACCAACTTCTTTAGTTAGAAGCCTGATCCACGAAGTCGTGTCCTTTGGGTTGTTTAGAATTCTAAGAAATGCGAGTACATCTTTAATGTGAGCTCTTTCAAAAAAACGCATTCCTCCTCGGTAATCATATTCAATTCCAGATTTAACAAGTTCCATTTCTAATCGTTGTGAATGATGAGAAGCACGGAAAAGTATAGCAATATTTTGATTTGGAGTTCCGTATCCGTTTAGTTCTTTTATTTTTGAAATTATATAAATTGCTTCATCTTGAACATCACTTTGAGGGACAAGCTTTGGTTTTACCCCCGAGTTTTCTAGCGCTCGTAATTGTTTTTTGTATTGGCTTAAATTATTTTCAATTACATCATTTGCGATGTCGAGTATTTCTTGAGAAGAACGATAATTGGTTTCAAGTTTAAAAATTTTTGCACCTCCGTGTTTGTCGGTAGATAAGTTATATTTGTTTTCAAAACCTAATATATTTTCTATTTTGGCAGCTCGAAAAGAATAAATACTTTGAGCGTCATCTCCTACTACTAAAATATTTTTATGAACGCTTGCAAATTTATCAATTATTTCTGATTGAATTTTATTTGTGTCTTGGTACTCATCTACTAAAACATATTGAAATTGCTCTGCAAATTTTTTACCTATATCAGAATTGTCGAGTAGTAAGTTTAAGTTTATTAGAAGATCGTCAAAATCCATTGAATTACTTTCTTTTTTTCTTTTTTCATATTCAAAACTTATTTTTCTAAATTCGTCTAAAAATTCAGAGAAGTGTGGGCACTTAAGTTCAATAACTTCTTTAAGGTCTTCTCCAGAATTTTTTGCATAAGACAATGTGTTTTGAACAATATTAACCGATGGGAATTTTCTCGCTTCGGGCGGTTTATGTGTTTTTATACAAAGTTTTAATATTGTTTTGCTGTCATCAGTATCAAGAATTGAAAAATTACCTTGGTAACTAATTTGAGTTGCGTAGCGACGAAGTATTTTATTGGCAATGGAATGAAATGTGCCAGCGTAGGGGAGTTTAGAATCTGATTTTGTTAATTCCGTTACTCGTTTCACCATTTCGTTTGCTGCTTTATTAGTGAAGGTTAAAAGTAAAATATTTTCTGGTTTTATTCCTTTTTCAAGCAAATAGGCAACACGGTAAGTAATAGTACGAGTTTTGCCTGACCCTGCACCAGCCAAAACTAAACAAGGGCCATCTCCATTTTGGATGACCTTTAATTGTTCTTCGTTTAATTCTTTAGCAAAATTTATGATAAATTTTATATTTTTATTCTAAAAAATTAAATAATACTTTAATTAGTAAAATGAATAATATCATAAAATTAATACCTTGACAAAGTTATCAAAACATACTACTTTTAATTTAGGGATGTTCTTTTAAAAATGATTTTTTGGTTTATTTTTGTAAAATACAAATTCTAATTTTACGAAGTATAAAACAATTATAAGAAGGAGGCATCATGTCTGTTTTTCCGTGTCAAGAGAGTGTATCTGATTTGATCCCACTGTGGGCGACTGTGGTGTCAGACACACCCTCACGAATAAAGGGTGATGAAGAATTAAGTTTTTCTCGTTTTGTGAGAGGGAAGGATAGCTTTTTCAGGGGAAAGGCTGTGCTGATGCAGCACCTAGAATCACAAAAAGCCGTTTACGGCATCAGTGATGTGCCTTGGTTGCTGGACAAAGATTTAGTTCAATGCTGTACGAACCTTTTTTATAGTAAGATTGTCTATGTGCCTTTTGCGGGTACAGTTTTTAGAGGGGGGGGTAAAGATTTTATACCTGTTGTGGTATGGAAAGTTTGTTTCGGGAGTGAAGGGATTTTGAGGTTTTTTTCTTTGGAGGAGCACTCTTGGGGGAGATATACTTGTTGTATTAAACTTCTTCCCAATTTGTGATTTTTCCTTTATTTTACCTTTCTACATTTAATGCTGTGGCAGAAGATGTAGGGGGTTTTATTTTTGTGGTATAATATAATATATATATGTTTTTTAAACTACAACATAAAGATAAAAAAACTCGTGCGAGAGCGGGAGTTATTAAAACTTCCCACGGAGAAATAAAGACTCCTGTTTTTATGCCGGTTGGTACTCAAGCGACTGTGAAGACACTTGATTCAGCTGATATAGAAAATTTAGGAGCCGAAATTATTTTGGGTAATACGTATCACCTTCATTTACGCCCTGGAGAAGACCTGGTTCAGAGTGCGGGTGGAATTCATGGGTTTATGAATTGGGATAAACCTGTTTTAACTGACTCAGGTGGATTTCAGGTTTTTTCTCTTGGAAAGCAAAAAGAAGAAAAAAAGCGTGGTGGAAATAATGAACAACTCGCAAAGATTACTGATAAAGGAGTAGAATTTAGATCTCATATTGATGGATCAAAACATTTTTTTAGTCCGGAAGTTTCAATTAAAATTCAACACAAATTAGGAGCTGATATTATTATGGCGTTTGATGAGTGCACACCTGACAAAGCAGATAAAAAATATACGCGTGAGGCATTGGATCGGACACATCGATGGGCAAAGCAAAGTTTGAAAGAACATAAACGTCTGTCATTGCTAGGAATGAAGCGACAATCTGAGTATGTTGTCATTTCGACCGAAGTGGAGAAATCTTTTAAGAGCAGTAATAAGAAAGTTCCTTCGACTATTGCTCAGGATGACAGTGGTAAAAAGTTTCTTTTTGGGATTGTGCAAGGTGCAGGTCATAAAGAATTGCGAGTTGAGTCTGCTAAATTTATTTCGAGTTTAGATTTCGATGGATTTGCGATTGGTGGTGAAAGTGTGGGGTATAATATGGAAGCTACAAAAAATATTCTAGATTGGGTTTACCCAATTATTCCAGAAAATAAACCACATTATGCAATGGGCTTGGGTTTAAATCCAGCAGATTTGTTTGAAGTTGTAGAACGCGGAATTGATATGTTTGATTGTGTGGCCCCGACTCGTTTGGCACGTCATGGAGTTTTATATATTAAAGATAAAAAGAAAAATCATAGATTAAATATTACTAATGCAAAATTTAAAAATGATTTTGGGCCGATAGATAAAAATTGTACTTGTTCAGTTTGTCAAAATTATTCCCGTGCGTACGTGCACCATCTGTTTGATGTAGGGGAAATGACAGGAATGCGTCTGGCAACAATTCATAATATTCATTTCTTTTTAAATTTAATGAGAGAAATGCGAGTAGCGATTTTAGAAGATAGATTTTTAGAAATGAAAAAAGAGTGGGTGTAAAAAGTATATTTTAAAAATAATAAGATTATAAAAAAGTAAGAATTAATTTTTACTTTTTAAATTGACTTTTTTTGGAGGTGGTGTTAAGTTATTTATGTTATAAACTTTTGTCAAAGGAGAAGATATGGCAAAAAGTAAGAATAAGATGGTCGGTAAAAGGCCATCTGTACGGAGAACAAAAGGTAGTTCTGGCGTAAAACATGCCAGATTAATGAAAATTAAGCGTGAACGAAAGCGTGAACAAAAAAAACGTGAAAAAGAGATGTTAAAGGAAATGTCTAAGGGTAGGCCTTATTTTTAGAAAAGGGAAAGATATGTTCCGCCTTATATGTTTTAAGTCTTGGGAATTATTTTTTCGTTTGGTGGCTTATTATCCACCAGAAAAGAAAATGCAATTTCCTCGTCAAGGAAAAGAGGAATTTCATAACCCGCCATAGGTTGTGAAAAAATGATTTAATCATACCGCCGGGTACGCTCGGCGGTTTTATTTTTTAAAAATGGTTTTTATTTATTAGATGATTTGGGTATTTTTGTTTGAATAAATTTATTGAGGGTTTATGATTGAGGAGATTAGGCAAAATTATTATAAAAAAAAACCGGTCTATTTATAAGACCGGTAGGTTTCCTCTTTTTATAGGAATTCCGAATAGTTTACAAGCCATCCTCCTTTGTCCCGCGGGTAGAAAATTGATTATTTTTTTGGCTTCTTGGATCGTGAGATCCTTTAGGCTTGTTTTTCCTTTCCGTATGTCTTCTACGAGCTGAGCAAGTTGGTTGTAGCTAGCGGGGCCGGGTTTTCGTTCATTAGTAAAAAACGAGTGATCGACAATTAAGTCGCGTTGAGTATATTCATGGTTTTCCATTTCTCTTCTCCTTTGAAATTTTTCTAAAGATAACTTATCATACTTCTGTTATTTTTTCAAATTTTCTCTCAAGGATAGTATATTGTATACAAAAAAGGTTGTCCCAATGATAGCTTGACAAGTAGATGATTTTGTTATATATATAATATAATCGTTCTTTCTATTTTATTATAGTGATAGTTTGGTTATTAAATGGTGTTATCAAAAAAGGGGAGTCACATGGGAGTTTTGATTAAAATATGTGATTGTAAATTAAAAAAGAGTACTGATGAAGCGGACAGAGATGTAATAATTCCATTTTCGATCGATGGTCGTGATTTTGAAGCGATTAATCTTCCTTATCATCGCGATGACGATAAAAAGCCTATTGATGGTAATGAAATTCTCCAGCGTGTGCCGGACATGATTGGTCAAGTTGACTATAAATTTCTCTATAGGCGCGTCAATCAGCGTGTGTTTTGGCACGCGTTGCCAGATGTATTAAAAAGAAAAAGACTCCTTGCTAATCCGTGTCTTTTTCCTGAAAAACGTGAATTTTTTTCTTTTGTTTGGTTTGAAACTTTCCTTCCAAACGGCGATTGGCGTATTTTACATTACAGTTACGACGAGTATTATGAATTAGACGAAGATTTTCTGATTTTGCGTTGTGTCAGTTAATGGAACTGAGGGGTCTTGGGTCACTTAGACCTTTGGCCTCTCAGTTCTTTTTATTTTTTAATAAAAATGCTAATTACTTTTTCAAGTTTACATCCATAGTCGGGTATGGAATTTTGATTTTTGCCTCATTTAATGCATTATAAATAAGTTCAGTGGCTTCAATTTGTTTATCATAGGCATCTCCATATTCTGCCACCCAAAAATGAGCAGTAAAATCTAAACATGAATCAGCCATTTTGATAAATAAAACCTGTGGTTTTGGATCGGTTAAACAGTTTTCAATTTTTAAAACAGTTTTTAAAATAAGTTCGCGTACTTTTTCCACTTCTGTTCCATAGGCTACACCAAAGTTAACCGAAACTCTTGCTTGATGATTAGGCTGAACATAATTTTTAATTTTAGCATCAGCCATTTTTCCATTTGGAATAGTTACAATTTCGTTGCTGTATGTTTTAATTTTTGTACTTCGAATTGAAATATCATTTACCACCCCTAAAGTTCCGTCAACTTCAACTTTATCACCAACTTGGAAAGTTCGGTCTAATATTAAAGTAATTCCACCAAAAATATTTTTTAAAGTATCTTGCATTGCAAAACCAACCACAAAACCAGCAATTCCAAGTGAAGCTAGAAATGGTCCAACATCAAAATTCCATTCTTTTAAAATCCAAATGCCACCAATAATTACAAACAAAGCTTTAATAATTCTTTGAGCAATAGGGAGCAGTGAATCATCTAATTTTGATTTTGTTTTATTGGTAAATTCTTTTCCCCAAATGGTAACCAATATATCTATGGTAGAAAAAGCAATATAGGTAATAGCAATTATTACTATTGAATTTAAAATATGTGTTAATCCATTTTCTACAAAACCCAAAGGTTTTAAAGCAAATTTTAAACCCACAAGAATAATAATATATGAAAATGGTGGTTTAATTTTAGCAATGATTAAATCATCTAATTCTGTTTTGGTATTTTTTGCCCAGCGTTTAAAAACTCTTTCGGATAAAAAAGTAATAATTTTAGCAATGATTAAAAATCCAATAAGCCAAGCACCAGCTTCAACCCATTTGCTAGAGGTTAAAATTTCTTTAATTAAATTTAAATAGTCCATAAATTTATGTGTTATGTAATAAATATTAAAGTAGTATACAAAAAAGCATAGTATAGTATACATAATACCTGATGTATGCTTGGTTTACAAGCTAAATTAAATAAGGTAAAATAAAAATACAATATCATTCTGAAATGTATTTAGGATGACAAAAAGTTTGATGTTGAGTAATATATGATTGTCATACTGAATTTATTTCAGTATCTCAAGTAATAATAAAAATTATGCAAAGAATAGTATCTGGCATTCAGCCAACAGGAAATTTACATCTAGGAAATTATTTAGGCGCAGTAAAAAATTGGATAGAATTACAAAATATAGGAGAGTATGAAATTTATTTTTTTATTGCTGATCTGCATTCTTTAACTGGGAAATTAATGCCCGAAGAATTACATAAGCAAAGAAGAATTTTGATTGCCGAGCTTTTGGCACTTGGAATTGATCAAAAAAAAGTGACATTTTTTAGACAATCTGATGTAGTGGGTCATGCTGATTTAACTTGGATTTTTAATTGCGTGACACCAATTTCTGAACTTAAAAAGATGACGCAGTTTAAAGATAAATCAGATAATCAATCTAATAATATTAATGCTGGACTTTTTACTTATCCAATTTTACAGGCAGCTGATATTTTGATGTATCATGGACATTTAGTTCCAGTTGGAGAGGATCAAATTCAACATTTAGAATTAACTAGGGATGTTGCTAGATTTTTCAATAATAAATATGGAGAGTATTTTCCAGAAACAAAAGAAAAATTAACTCATATCCCAAAAGTAAAATCTTTACTTGCGCCAGATAAAAAAATGAGCAAGAGTTTGGGTGTGGGGCATGCGATTGATTTAGCAGATGAACCTGAAGTAATACAAAAAAAATTAAACAAGGCTGTTACTGGGACTGAAGGGGGAGAAGAATCTGTTGGAGTTAAAAATCTTTTATTACTTCTTAAAGAATTTGGCAGCAAAGATGATTATGCTATTTTTGAAGCCCAAGAAAAAGATGGAACAATCCGTTACGGTGATTTGAAAAAAGTTTTGGCCGTTAGTATATCAAAAGAATTTGAAGATTTTAGAGAAAAACGTGCCGAATTTCTTGAAAATCCAAAAAAGCTTGATAAGATTATGGAAGATGGCGCAAAAAAAGCACAAGTGCAGGCTGACAAGACAATGAGAGAAGTGAGAAAGTTAATTGGACTTTCTTAAAATATCTAAACATTGTCATCCTGAACCAAACATACGTCATCCTGAACTTGTTTCAGGATCTAAGCATTGTCATCCTGAACTTGTTTCAGGATCTAAGCATTGTCATCCTGAACTTGTTTCAGGATCTAAGCATTGTCATCCTGAACTTGTTTCAGGATCTAAATAATAAAATTTATGAGGAGGGATCATTTTTATGTTTATATAATAACAAATAAGAAAAATGGAGTTTTATATATAGGTATAACAAACGATTTGGAAAGAAGATTGTGGGAGCATAAAAATAAATTAAATAATAGTTTTAGTAAGAAGTATAATTTATTGAAGTTGCTCTATTATGAAGTTTATAAAGATTCAGGGCAAGCGATTACGAGAGAAAAGCAATTAAAAAATTGGCATAGAGAATGGAAATTTAATTTAATTAAACAAAACAATCCAAATTTTGAAGATTTATCGATAGAATGGGATTGTTTTAGAGATCCTGAAACAAGTTCAGGATGACGGACGGTGTGTTCAGGATGACGCATGTCGAGTTGATGGTGCATATCGAGTTGATGACGTATGTCGAGTTTAGCTTAATATTTAATACACAATTTAACATGTTTGGTTTTGGAATAATGCCACTTATAATAATAACAATTTTAATTTTTATTTATATTTTTATGGAAAAAACATCCACAAAAGACAAGATTTTAATTCTTAAGAATTTTTATCTTTATGTTGTATCATTTGTTGCTTTAATGATGATTGTTGTTTCACTTTATAGTTTGATTGATACTGGACTTCGAACTTGGGTATTTACAGAGGCGGATAATAATTATTATGAAAAGCCAATGATGGATAAAGTAGTATATGATCAAGAAGGAGAAAAAAGATCAATGACTGAAGAAGAGATTCAAAGTGAAGAAGAAAGAATGCAGAAACAAGAAGAACAAAATAGGGTTGCTCGTTTGCAACGTGATTTAACTCGCAATATTGCGATGTTAATAGTAGCTTTTCCACTTTTTTCATATCATTGGTATTTAGTAAGGAAGAAAGAAAGAGAATAAAATTTTTTAAAAGTAAGTACCTCGGTACTTACTTTTTGTTTATTTTGAATTTTTTTAAAAAAATTCGGAGCGTATGGCGCTCCGAAAGTGTAAGGTTGATTTTGATTACTCGTTAAGATTATAAATAATTCCTCCCAAAATCATTATTGCCTCTAAGACCAGGATGATTACGACCATAGTCCAGAGAGTCTTAGATTCCTGCAACTTTATAGCCCATTCGATTCCTTTACTGGCGTAGTGGGCTACAAGGAAAGAAGCCGTCGGCGTCACTAAAATTGTAATTAGAAACGCAATTAATCCTACTGAAAATATTTTGTTCATCATTTTTTGTTATTCCTTTCTTTTTTTTATTACCAAAATAAGAAAAATAACGCTTTCTACTAGTAGAAAAGCCGCTATTATTTCTAGGATATTTTCTTTTTCCATTCCTGATATTTCTTTTAATTTAGCGAACCATTTTGTGTGTGGATTGTATTCTATTAACAGAAATACAATCACTTTTGTGGCTATAAGGATAGACAGCATACTCATAGCGAATGATTTTATTTTTTCACGCATTTTTTCTCCTTTTTGACCTAAAGAACAATATTTGAGTATAATATATTTTTTAAAATTTGTCAATATTAAAAATGAACGTTTTAAAACGCTCATTTTTATTTTAGATATCCCTAGGGTATCGATACCCTAGGGATATCTATTTTAGAAGTTCTTTTATTTTTGGAATTAAAGGTTCCGTTGCTTTGAATCCAGCTTCAACAAAATCATAACCTGCTCCTTTTTTGAAATAATCCTTCCAGCCAATAAAGCCAAGATAACCAACTTGCGGATTAATAATTATATCAGAATTTTGAATTGAATATTGTGCTAGACTTTCCCGTAGTAAGTCAAAACTACGACTTGTAACTTGAGTAATATTTGGTTTTTTGTTTTTAAAATTTTCTTTTGTTCCGTAATTATCAAGGTTAACAGATATTACAATATCAGCTCCCATTTTTTTTACAACATCATCCGGTACTGGGTTAAGTGTTCCACCATCTACTAAAAGTTTGTCTTCAAATTCAACCGGAGTAAACATGGAAGGGACTGCCATACTGGCGCGTACTCCAAAAGATAAATCACCACTATTAAATATATATTCTTTACCAGAAATTAAATCAGTGGATATAGCTTTAAAAGGAATTTGAGTATCTTTAAATTTTTTATTTTCCAGCCAGCGCTTTAAAAGTTTTTGAGCTTTTTTGCCTGTGACTAATCCACCTTTTGCTCCGACTTCAACCAGCATAATAAATTTTTCTTTTTTTCTTTCAACCGTTAATTCTTCCAGAAGTTCTATATTTTGGAAAAGAGCGTAGTGAGCTCCTACCCACGCACCAATAGAAGATCCAGCGATGTAATTAATTGGAATTTTGTTTTCAATTAAACATTTTATAACTCCAACATGAGCTAGACCTTTAACTCCACCTGAGCCAAGAGCTAGGCCTAAAGTTTTTTTATTATTTTTTGTCTTGCCAGAGTTTTTGTTCATATAATTTTATTTAAAATGAAGTTTGTATGTTTTGTGTAGTTTTTTAAATTTATGCTAGTTAACTATTATATTCTACTATACTTAACCACTCTTGACAAAGTTGAGTAGTTAATATATAATGTCTTCAGAACGTATTTTCGGGGTTGTGGCGACCCCACTTTTCGCTAAGATAAGCCTATCTAACTTATCTAAGTGGATCAAAGATGGCTTTTTAGTCAATCTTTTTGTTTTAAAAATAATAAATAATGATAATTTCATCTTAAGAAATGTCAAATATAATCAAAGTTATGCCTACAATCAATCAGATAATTAAAAAAGGTAGAAAGCCTAAAACTCAAAAGAGTAAGTCTCCTGCTTTGCAATTCACATACGATTCATTACATCGTAAAAAGACAGATTACCGTCGTGGTTCTGGATTTAAACGTGGCGTGTGTACAAAAGTGTATACATCTACTCCTAAAAAACCTAACTCAGCTCTTCGTAAAGTTGCTAAGGTACGTCTATCAAACGGTGTTGAAGTTATTGCTTACATTCCGGGAGAAGGACACAATTTACAAGAGCATTCAATTGTACTACTTCGTGGCGGCAGAATCAAGGATCTTCCTGGTTGTCGTTATCATATTGTACGTGGTGTCTACGATACACAAGGTATTGAAGGTCGAAACCGCGGAAGAAGTAAATATGGTACTAAAAAACCTAAAGTTAAAAAATAAATTTGAAATTAAAGAAATAAAAATATGCGTGGAAAAAGTGCGAAAAAGAGAGATTTAAAACCCGAATCAAAATATGGTCGCAGCGATCTTGCCAAATTTATTAATTATATAATGTTAGGTGGTAAGAAAACTACAGCTCAAAAAGTTGTTTACGGTGCTCTTGAAATTATCAAAGAAAAAACAAAAAAAGAACCTACAGAAGTTTTTGAAGCAGCTATTGCTACAATTCAACCTCAAGTAGAAGTTAGATCTCGTCGTGTTGGTGGTGCAAACTATCAAGTACCGATGCCAGTTCGTGGTTCTCGTCAATATGCTCTAGCTTGTCGCTGGATTATTGGTGCAGCCCGTGGAATGAAAGGTAAACCAATGAATGAAAGACTTGCTCAAGTTTTAATGGAATCAGTTGAAGGAATTGGTCCAGCTATTAAAAAACGTGATGATGTTCACAGAATGGCTGAAGCAAACAAGGCCTTTGCTCATTTTGCTAGATTTAGAAAAAAATAAATTAAAACTTACTTAAAAAACAAAATTAAAAAAATATGCCTAGAGAATATTCACTTGATAAAACTCGTAATATTGGGATCATGGCCCATATCGACGCTGGTAAAACAACAGCAACTGAACGTGTTTTATTTTACACAGGTAAAAAACATAAAATTGGTGAAACTCATGATGGAGAAGCTGATATGGATTGGATGGAACAAGAAAAAGAACGTGGTATTACAATTACTTCTGCTGCGACCACTTGTTTTTGGAAAGATCATCGTATTAACATTATTGATACTCCTGGACACGTTGATTTTACCGTAGAAGTAGAAAGGTCACTTCGTGTGTTAGATGGTGCAGTTGCTGTATTTGATGGATCACAAGGTGTGGAACCACAATCAGAAACTGTTTGGCACCAAGCAGATAAATATCAAGTACCTCGTGTTGCTTTCATTAACAAGATGGATAAAATGGGGGCAGACTTTTATATGAGTTTAGATTCTATTAAAGAACGTCTTTCAAAAGAATCTTATCCTATTCAACTTCCAATTGGTGCAGAGAGTGAACTTAAAGGTTTGATTGATATTATAGAAAAGAAAGCCTATAAATTTGAAGGTAACTTTGGTGAAAAAATTGAAGAAATTGAAATTCCAGCTGACATGGTGGAACAAGTAGAAAAATATAGAAATGAACTTGTAGAAAAAGTTGCTGAAAGTAGCGATGAATTAATGGAAAAATATTTAGAAGGAGAAGAGTTAACATTTGAAGAAATTAAAAAAGGTATTCGTGAACTTACAATTAAAAATGAAATGTATCCAGTACTTTGTGGCTCGGCACTTGCAAATATTGGTGTGCAATTTATGATTGATGCGGTTGTTGCATATTTACCAAGTCCACTTGATGTTCCTTTTCTAGAAGGTGTTGATCCAGATGATGAAGAAAAGAAAATCGAAATTAAAGTATCTGATGATGAACCATTTACAGCGCTTGCTTTTAAAGTTGCAACTGATCCATTTGTTGGAAAATTAATTTTCTTTAGAGTTTACTCTGGTAAAGTAACTGCTGGTAGTTATCTTTATAATGCAAGTAAAGGTAAGAAAGAACGTATTGGTAGAATTGTAAGACTTCATGCAAATTCTCGTGAAGATGTGACTGATGTGTATGCTGGTGAAATTGCAGCTGCAATTGGTTTAAAAGATGTTGGAACAGGCGATACACTTTGTACTGAAACAAGACCAGTAGTTATGGAACAAATTACTTTTCCAGAACCAGTTATCTCTGTTGCTATTGAGCCTAAAACAAAAGCAGATCAAGAAAAAATTGGTATTGCTTTGCAAAAACTTGCTGAAGAAGATCCTACATTTAAAGTTCATACAGATGAAGAAACTCTTCAAACAATTATTGGTGGTATGGGCGAGCTTCATTTGGATATTTTGGTAGATAGAATGAAACGTGAATTTGGTGTTGAAGCTAACGTTGGCGCTCCACAAGTTGCGTATAAAGAAACTATTAAAAAATCTGCTGAGGCAGAAGGTAAATATGTTAAGCAATCTGGTGGCCGTGGTCAGTTTGGTCATTGTTGGTTACGTATTGAACCAATTGAAGAAGGTAAAGAATACGAATTTATTGAAGAAATTAAAGGTGGTGTGATTCCAAAAGAATATATGACAGCTATTAACAAAGGTATCAAAGAATCTATTTCTCGTGGTATCCAAGCTGGTTACCCAGTTGTAAATGTTAAAGCTACAGTGTACGATGGTTCATACCATGAAGTTGATTCTTCTGAAGTTGCCTTTAAAATGGCAGCATCTATGGCTTTTCAATCGGCTTGTAAAAAAGGTACTCCAATTATCCTAGAACCTGTTATGAAAGTTGAAGTTTTGACTCCAGAACAATTCATGGGAGATGTGGTTGGCGATTTAAATGCAAAGCGTGGTCAAATTCAAGATATGACAGACAGAGGGCAAATGAAAGTTGTAAACGCAATGGTGCCACTTGCATCTATGTTTGGTTATGCAACTTCTCTTCGCTCAATGTCTCAAGGACGTGCAAATTATTCTATGGAATTCCTAAAATATGCAGAAGTTCCAAGTAATGTTGCTCAAAATATTATTGAAGGAAAGACAAAATAAATTTTCAATTGTCCGCCGGTGAGGTGGAAAAATAAAATAAAAAATCAATTGTCATCCTCAACTTGATTGGGGATCCAGGCATATGTCATTCTGAATTTATTTCAGAATCTCAAAAAACACCAACGTCAAAAAGACGTTGGTGTTTTAAATTCATTATTTTTTAAGTAATTGCTATAAATAGTGGTGATTAAGTCGTATTTCTAATTTAAAAACTTATCCCCATGAAATTATCTATAAAACTTTATTTGTTGTATAATTAGGTACATCTTAATTTATTAAATAATTAATACATATTTTATGTTCAAATTATTAGAATCTAAATCTAAGGTATTGATCGCTTTTTTTGCGATTTTTATTTTAGCTGTAGTTTTTTCTTTTGGCTTGAATGCTGAAGCTACAGAAGGAGATGAGGTAGAATGTACCAGTCTTCAAGCAGGGGATGCTATTAAAGTTCATGGTCATCCAGATATCTGGAAAGTGAATGAAGATGGTACAAGATCATACTTTCCAGGTGCCGATGTCTTTAAAAGTTGGAATAGTAATGATTCATACAAAGGTAACTATAAATATGTTACTTCAGCTTGCATGAATGCATTAAAAACATCTGCAACAGGAGCAACGTTACCTCGTTCAGGTAGTTTTTTGTTAAAACAAAAAACGGGTAATACTTTGTATGCGGTAGAATCAGACGGAACTATAGTTGAAATAAATAAAGAATCTGCAAAAGAACTTTATGGATCAAATTATAAGGCACTCGAAATTAATTTTATTGATTGGTTGTTTTACCAAAAGAAAATTAATACAGAGAAAAAAATTACAGATAGTAAACCTCATTCTGGAATGATTGTTAAACAGGGTGGTAAAAATTACCTTGTAGAAGAAGGTGATGAATTGAGAGAAATTACTAGCAATGGTTTAAAAGAAAATCAATTAAAAACAAGTTTTATAAGAACTATTAATGCTGAAAAATTTAAAGCTTTTAGTTTTGGAAATAGTATTACAAAACAAGAAGACGTTTTGTTACGTGGTCTTTACAATCCAGAAGCTAATTTTTGCATAGATGGTGATGGTGGTAAAAATGCATATAAATTAGGCAGAATTCGTGGTGATTTTCATTCTGGTGATGAAGGAGCTTCTATTGTTATCGCACACAATTATACAGATTTTTGTGTAGATGATAATACTGTGGCTGAGAATTTTTGTAGTGAAAATCATTATATAACTGGCGTTAATGTTGATTGTAAAGCGGGTGACAAATGTGTTAGTGGTGCGTGTGTAAGAAGTGGTCAACCAGCACCGGTAGTATCACCGATAGTGACACCAACTATAACACCAACTACAACACCATCTACAACTATGGCTTATACGTGTTCAAAAACTGATACCGTCCAAGATTATTACACAATGGGTCAAATGATGGTATCAAGAACAGATGGTAATTGGACAAAAGGTTACCAAGATTATTGTCGTGATGATGGTAAATTAGCTGAATTTATTTGTGCGCTTGGTCAAGTAGATCCTGCAACAGGCTTTTATCTTCCAGGTATTGATATTTATACTTGTCCAAATGGTTGTTATGGTGGCGCTTGTATTGTTTCTTCGACCCCTTCAGTGACATCAACTGTGTACGGATGTACAGAAAGTGATGGTGATAGAAATTTCTATGAAAAAGGAAATATTATGGTAACAGGTCCTAATAATTGGTCAAAGGGTTTTCAAGATTATTGTCGTGATGATAATGAAGTAGCAGATTATAGCTGTAATCTTGGTTATACAAATCAAATAACAGGTAGCTATGTTTCTGGTTTTGATATTTTTTCTTGCACAAATGGTTGTTCTAATGGTGCATGTATCTCTACTGCAAACCCACCAGTAACAACCACTCCAGTGATGTGTCAAGATATTACTGATAATGGTTTGAATTATAATGTGTTTGGTGAAGCTTACGGACCAAAAGAAGGTTCGGGTATTGTAAGCTCTTACGAAGATACATGTGGTATATCAGTTGGAGATAGTGGCAAACTTTTTGGGGAATATATTGCTGAAACACATTGTTCAACAAGAGGAAATTATGTTCATACACAGTGGTATGCATGTCCTAATGGTTGTGTTAATGGTAAATGTGCAATAGCTTATACTGATACTGTTAATTGTAGTAGTCTAGTTTTAGGAGATAACGTTAAAATGCATAATATTGCTAACTTATTTAAAGTAGGAGAAGACGGACATATTCATGAATATCCTACTGCAGCTGTTTGGAAAAGTTGGTATCCAGATGGTGTTTACAAAACTCACTATAAATATATAACTCAAGCATGCTATAGAACTTTTATAATTGGTAAGGATGTTGAAATGAAAGAGGTTAATACAGATTATGTAAAAGTTGGATTAAATTTTGCTAGTCCAAATGGTCAGCAAGCAATTGGACAAGATAAAATGGTAGTGGGTTATGATTTTAGAGTTGATGAAGATTTGGTAACTGCTGAGTATCGTACTATAAAATTAAAAAAATTAAGTTTTGCATTAACTGGTGATTTTATAGGTAACCAAATAGGTGATGGCAGTGCTTTGTTAAAAATATACGATGGTTATTATAGTAATTCTGAATTAATAAGTACAGGTGTTATTTATAATTTAGATAATAATAGTTCGGATACAGGGGTTATTGAACTTGATTATGAAATTACAAATTTCAAAGCTTTATATCTAATGTTAGATACTAGTGATAGTGATTTTAATGTTGGTGATGGTAGTAAAAGTTTAAGAATAGATTTGACAGGATTTGACTGGGAAGATTCAGAAACTGGTGATGATTATACTTCTACTGTGATAAATGGTACACCTTTTTATAGTCCTGTACTTACTTTTTAATAGAAAGTTATAAGATTTTATTAGGTTATAGTTTATAAAATCCTAGTATTGTAAAATACTGGGATTTTTGATTTAATAAATTAATTAAATAAGCTTAGTTATTTGACTATTAACAGCCTTGTTGTTATAATAAAAATATTCAATAATTGATTTGTATTATGAAAAATAAACAGTTAAATAAAGCTTTAGAATTAGTATCTCGTACAGGTGATAAAATACTTGTTATGGACCAAGAATCTGACAAAGTCTTTGCTTTAATGGATTTAGATGAATATGAGTTTTTATTAGATCATGATAGCGAATTGATAGAAAATTACAATGAGGAAGAAATGTTTAATAAACTTGACAGAGATTTAAAACATTGGCGTGAATATCATGAAGAAGATGAAGGAGAAAAGGAAGATGAAAGTTTTGTAGATTTAAATAGTATTGATGAACAAGATGGATTAGATAATTTGTCTGATTTGGAAGAGAACGAAGAATGGTCTGAAGAACCAGTTGGGTTAAATGAAGATTTAAATCTTGTTACAAAAGAAGAAGAACCATTAAATATAGTTCCACTCAATAAAGACAATGGTCAACCTCTTAATATTTTAAAAGAAGAAGACCTTGATGGTTTAAAAGAAGATGATCCAGAAGAAGCTGATAAGTTTTATTTGGAACCAGTAGAATAATAAAAATAAATAAAAAACCCTAATTAAAATTAGGGTTTTTTATTTATACTAATTTTTTATATTTTAAAAAATAGCAATGTGTTTTCATTTGTGTTTTTTATTAATGATTATTAATAAAAATGGAGTGTTTAAATTGTCCCCACTTTGTCCCCATCTTTTACTCTTGACACAATCATCTAAAACTGGTATTATATTGGCACTCCTACTATGGAGTGTTTTAAGTCTGTTTTAGGCTTAAAAATAATTTTAAAATATTTAAAACGGTTGGATAAAAATCTGATATTGGCCACCCAATACAGTGCCGTGTAAGCTAATCTAACAATATGGTAGAGTTCTCAAGAGCAAAACCTCACGTTAACGTTGGTACTATTGGTCACGTTGATCATGGTAAAACAACACTTACTGCTGCAATTTTGAAAGTTGCTGCTGTAAAAGGTTTAATCGCACAAAATAAAAGTGTGGACGAAATTGACTCCGCTCCAGAAGAAAAAGAGCGTGGTATTACTATTTCTACAGCTCATGTAGAATATGAAACAGAAAATCGTCATTACGCTCATGTTGATTGTCCAGGCCATGCTGATTATGTAAAAAACATGATTACTGGTGCTGCTCAAATGGATGGTGCTATTTTAGTAGTTAACGCTGCTGACGGTCCAATGCCTCAAACTCGTGAACACATTTTACTTGCTCGTCAAGTTGGTGTACCTTATATCATCGTTTTCTTAAACAAAATTGATCAAGTATCAGATCCTGAACTTATTGATTTAGTTGAAGAAGAAATCCGTGATTTATTAACAAAATATGATTTCCCAGGTAAAGAAACTCCAATTATTCGTGGTTCAGCTTTAAAAGCTGTAGAGAACCCAGAAGATGAAGAGGCTGCTAAACCTATCATGGAACTTCTAAAAACATTAGATGAATATATTCCAGAACCAAAACGTGATGTTGATAAACCTTTTCTAATGCCTATTGAAGACGTTTTTTCAATTGAAGGACGTGGTACAGTAGTAACTGGTCGTATTGATCGTGGTATGGTAAAAATCAATGAAGAAGTAGAAATGGTTGGTTTAAAAGAAGAACCTACAAAAACTGTTGTAACTGGTATTGAGATGTTTAATAAACAACTTAAAGAAGGTCAAGCAGGAGATAATGCTGGAATTTTGATTCGTGGTGTTAAAAAAGAAGATGTTCAACGTGGTATGGTACTTGCTAAACCAGGTACAATTACTCCTCATACTGTATTTGAAACAGAAGTATATGTTTTAAATAAAGAAGAAGGTGGACGTCATAAACCTTTCTTTAAAGGATATAAACCTCAATTCTACATCAGAACAACAGATGTAACAGGTGAAGTTACTTTGCCAGATGGAACTGAAATGGTTATGCCTGGAGATACAGTTTCTCTAACCTGTACACTAATTCAACCAGTAGCTTTGGAAGAAAAAATGAACTTCGCTATTCGTGAAGGTGGACGTACAGTAGGCTCAGGAGTTGTAACAAAAATTATTAAATAAGATTTATAGTTCCCCGTCTCTTTATAAGAGGCGGGGATTATAAATAATTAATTAAATGTTCTTTAATATATGAACGAAAAAGAAAATAAAACAATAGACAAAACAGAAGAAAAGATAGGTACAAGAATTAGAATTAAGATTAGTGCTTATGATAGTCGTATAATCGATGCAGCTACAAAAACTATTATTTCTACCGCTGAAAGAAATAACGCAAAAGTTATTGGTCCAGTACCACTACCTACAGAAAAAACAAAATTTACTGTTAATCGTTCAACTTTTGTACATAAGACTGCTCGTGAACAATATGAGATGAGAGTGCATAAAAGATTGATTGATATTGTTAATGCAAATGCTAAGGCAATTGATGCATTAATGAACCTAAGTTTACCAGCTGGAGTAGATATAGAAATAAAAATGTAGTAAATTCACAAGTGGGCACGTGGCTTGATCTAAATACACATGTTATACACAGTTTAGTGTATAACTGGGAATATATAGGCTTGACAATTTTATTTAAGCTTGCTATAATTGGGCCACATTAAAAAAGAGAAGAAGTGTTACACTTTTAAGTAAATAAGATCTCAGTTAATTAGCTGAAGAAAACATTTATTAAAAAGGAAAAACACGGAGGAAAATATTGAAAATTAATTAATAAAAAGTCACTTTAGTCACTATTTATTAGTGAACCGTTTAAGACGGGTTAAAGGGCTAGAAACAATAATACTCAATTTAGTTTAAGTATTGCTGTTTCTAGTTTTTTGTTAAGTTAAGTAGAAGAGTCAAGATCCAAAATTGGATCCAATGATAATATTTTATGAAATATATATTAGGTAAAAAATTAGGGATGACCCAAATATTTGCAGATAACGGTAAAGTATTACCTGTTACTTGTGTTTTGGCTGGTCCTTGTCAAATTACACAAATCACAAAAGGAAAAGTTCAGTTAGGTTTTGGTAAAACTCCAGAATTTAGATTAAAAAAACCTCAGTTAGGCCATTTAAAAGGTTTAGAACCTGTAAAAGTTTTACGTGAGGTACATGTAGAAAAAACAAAAGATTTGAATAAAGGTGACTTTATAGATGTTGAAACATTTGTAGAAGGAGATAAAGTTTCTGTTACAGGTGTATCTAAAGGTAAAGGTTTTCAAGGTGTAGTTAAAAGACATGGTTTTAAAGGTACTAAAGCTAGTCATGGTAATAAAGATCAGCTTCGTGCTTCTGGTTCAATTGGTGCTACTGGTCCACAAAAAGTTTTTAAAGGAATGAGGATGGCAGGTAGAATGGGTGGAGATCAAGTTACTGTACAAAATTTAGAAGTTATAAAAATCAATTTAGAAACACAAGAAATTTATTTAAAAGGTGCTGTGCCAGGTGCACGTAATGGACTTTTGTTAATTTCTGGTGTAGGTGATTTAAAAGTAAAAACAGAATATAAAGTTGAGGAAGTTAAAGAAGAAGTTAAGACTGTTGATGTTGAAGCTGAGGTTGTTAAAGAAGAAAAAAAAGAAGACACTAAAAAAGTTGAGGAAGTTAAGGAAACTAAAAGTTCCACCGACGTTAAAGCTGTGGTGGACAAGGAAGAAAAATAAATATGAAAACTAAAGTTTACAATCTAGAAGGTGTATCAAATTCTGAAGTCGAATTAAACGACAAAGTGTTTGGTGTTACTGTAAAACCAGAAGTAGTACATGAGGTTTTTGTAGCTATTTCAAACAACAAAAGACAACCTTGGGCACACACTAAAGATAAAAGTGAAGTGAGTGGTGGTGGTCGTAAACCTTGGAAACAAAAAGGTACTGGTCGTGCTCGTCACGGCTCAAATCGTTCACCTATCTGGGTGGGTGGTGGTGTAACTTTTGGTCCAAGAAATGAAAGAACTTATAAAACAAAAATTAATAAAAAAACTCGTAGATTAGCACTAAGAATGAGCTTGTCAGATAGATTGGAAAGTAATGCTATGTACGTGATAGATGATTTTAAGTTTAGTGAACCTAAAACAAAATTATTTGTAGATTTTTTAGAAAAATTACCAGCTAAGCAACATTCATTTTTAATATTAACAGCTGAAAAATGTGATGAATTAATGAGAATGACTCAGAATTTAGAAAAAATTAATGTTGTAAGAGCAAGCGACGTAAATGTTTATAGCTTATTAAATCATCAAGGTCTAATTATGAGCAAAGATGCGATTGCAAAATTAGAAGAGGTTTTAACAAAATAAGTATATGGGAATTTTAGGAAAATTAAAAATTAATAAAAAAGATGAAACTGAAGGTAGAAAAGTTGAAACTAAACCTGTAGTTAAAAAAGAAGTAGTAAAAAAGGCTGAAACTACAAGTAAAACAAAAGTTGCTACTAAAATAGTTAATACAGCAAAGAAATCAAAAGGAAGTAAGTTGTATCATAAAATTTTATTACATCCTGTAGTTACTGAAAAAAGTTCAGCTCAAGAAGGTAACAATAAATATAGTTTTATTGTGAGTATTACTGCTAATAAAGGTGAAATTAAACGATCTATTGAAGAAGCTTACGGAGTAAAACCAGTGAATGTACGAACTTTAAATATGGAAGGTAAAAAGAAAAGATACGGTAAGTTTAATGGTTGTCGCAGTGCTTATAAAAAAGCAATAGTGACAATGGCAAAAGGTAAATCAATTAATATACATGAAGGAGTATAATCCTTAAAACAAATTTTTTAAAAGAAAGATAATATATAATATGGGAATTAAGGTCTACAAACCAACTACTCCAGGACGTCGCAAATCAAGTGTTGATGATTTTTCAGATGTTACAAAAAAGAACCCTGAAAAGTGTTTACTTAAGATTATAAAAGGAAAAGCTGGACGTAATAATAGTGGAAAAATTACTGTTAGACATAGAGGTGGTGGTGCTAAAAAATATTATCGTTTAGTTGATTTTAAAAGAACAACTAGAGTGGATGAAGATGCAACTGTAATTGCAATTGAATATGATCCAAATCGTGGCGCTAGAATTGCTTTAATAGAGTATACAGATGCTAAAAAATCATATATACTAGCTCCAGCAGGTTTAGGAGTAGGTGATGTTGTAAAGTCAAGTTTTGATAAAATAGAAGCTACAAAAGGTGCTCGTATGCCAATGGAATATATCCCTGTAGGTTTATTTGTTTACAATGTTGAGTTAACACCTAAAAAAGGTGGTCAATTAGTAAGAGGTGCAGGTGTTTCTGCTCAATTACTAGGTATTGAAGGTAAATATGCTCAATTACGTTTACCATCTGGTGAGATTCGTTCAGTATTGAAGGCTTGCATGGCGAGTATTGGTATACTTAGCAACTCAGATCATCGTTTGGTTCGTCTTGGTAAAGCTGGTCGTAGAAGACATTTAGGTTGGAGACCAACTGTAAAAGGTAAAAATATGAATCCATGCGATCATCCACATGGTGGTGGAGAAGGACATAGTCCGATTGGACAAAAACGTGGTCCTCAAACTATATATGGAAAAACTGCTCTTGGTGTGAAGACAAGAAACAAAAAGAAATGGAGCAATAAATTAATCATTAAACCCCGTACTAAAAAGAGAAAATAATAAATAGAGATTATGTCTAGAAGTTTAAAAAAAGGTCCTTTCATCGATCCTAAGCTTGAAAAAAAAGTTGGAGCAATGAAAGCTAGTGGAAAAAATGATCCAATTAAAACTTGGGCAAGAAGTTGTACTATTTTTCCAGAAATGGTTGGTATGACATTCTTAGTTCATAATGGTAAAGATTTTATTTCTGTTTTTGTTGATGAGAATATGGTAGGTCATAAATTAGGAGAATTTTCTCCAACTCGTAAATTTATTAGTCACAGTGGTAAGATGGCTAAAGGAGCAAAATAGTATAATACTATATCCTCGGATATAGTTGTCAATCATTCGGAATTATATATAAATAAATTTAATCAATTCACTCACTTATTTAGACTATGGAAAAAGTTACTGCAAAATTAAGATTTTTAAAAATGACACCTCGTAAAGTGAGACTTGTGGCTGATTTAGTGAGAGGTAAACAAGTGGAAGATATACGTCCTGCACTTAAAGTTTTGAACAAAAGAGCTGCTAAACCAGTTTTGAAATTAATTGAATCAGCAGTTGCTAATGCAAAACATAATTTTAGTTTAAAAGAAGAAGGTTTAAAACTCGAAACAATCACAGTTGATGACGGTCCAACAGCAAAAAGATGGATGCCAAGAGCTATGGGTCGTGCTACTACAATTAGAAAAAGAAGTTCACATGTAAAGATCGTTTTGTCGGGTGAAGTTGATGAAAAAGTTAAAAAAGCACTTGAAGCTAAAGCTAAAAAAGAAGAAGGTGTGAAACCGGCTACAGTAAAAGCTGACAGTAAAGATGTTAAGAAAGAAAAAATTACACCGGAAATAGAAGGTAAAAAAATAGGAATTAAACAAAATAATCCGAAAATAGCTAATGTTAGCAAGCCTCGTAAAATGGGTTCAAGAAGTAAATAATAAAAATATGGGACATAAAGTACATCCAAAAATTTATCGTACCCCACTGCTATATGCTTGGGATTCAAAATGGTTTGCAAAAAAAGGTAATTCTGCATTATGTTTAGAACAAGATATTTTAATTAGACAATATCTAGAAAAAAAACTAAGAGAAGCAGGTATCGATGCAATTGGTGTTGAACGTAGTCCAAAAGATGTGATTGTTAATATTTTAGCTGCTAAACCTGGTGCTGTAATAGGACGTAATGGACAAGGATTAGAAGAATTACGTAAATATATTGAGAAGAAAATTTTATCTTTTAAATTAAAAGTTAGAATTAATGTTCAAGCTGTTAAACAACCAGCATTATCTGCTAGAGTTGTAGCATTAAGTGCTGCTTCAGATGTAGAACGCAGAATGGCTTTTAGAAGAGTAATGAAACAAACAGTTGATAGAGTAATGCAAGCTGGTGCTAAAGGTGTAAAAATAAGCATGGCAGGAAGATTAAATGGTGCTGAAATTGCACGTCGTGAAACAATATCAGATGGTAAAATGTCACTTATTACACTTCGTAGTGATGTAGATTATTCTTTAGTTGAAGCTGATACTATATACGGAAAAATTGGAATTAAAGTATGGATTTATAAAGGTGAAAGTTTTGCTTTTACTGATAAATTTGATAAGAAAGAAGAAAATAAATAATATGCTATTACCAAAAAAAGTAAAACATAGAAAATGGCATAAAGGACGTCGCAAGAATAAAGGTCTTGCAACTCGTGCAAATAAAGTTTCTTTTGGTGAATTTGCTTTAAAGAGTATGAGTTATGGTTGGGTGACTAGTCGTCAGATTGAAGCAACTCGTCGTGTTTTAACTCGTTATGTAAGAAAAACAGGTAAAATGTGGATCAGAGTTTTTCCAGATAAGCCAGTAACTAAAAAAGGCAATGAAATGCCTATGGGTTCTGGTAAGGGTGCTTTAGATCATTATGTAGCAGTAATTAAACCAGGTACAGTATTATTTGAACTTTCTGGTATACCTAAGGATAAAGCAAAAGAAGCTATAGTACTTGCAGGTCATAAGCTTGGTCTTAAAACTAAATTTGTAGAAAAACAATAATATGGATTATTCTGAAATTACAAAACAAAGCGAAAAAGAATTAAATGAACTTTTAGCTCAAAAAAATGGAGAGCTTAAAGATTTACGTTTTTCTGCTCATTCAGGTCAACTTAAACAAGTTCATAAAATTAAACTTGTTAAAAGGAATATCGCAAAGATTTTAACTTCTTTGACCACTTTAAAAACAAAAAAATAAACAAAAAGTATGACCGATAACAGTAAAAAACAAACAAGAGAATTTGAAGGTATAGTAGTGTCCGATAAAATGGATAAGACTATTGTGGTTGAAGTTACTAGAATGAAAATGATTAAAAAATATCAAAAAGCAATACGTTTGACAGATAAATATCATGTTCATGATGAAAAAGAAATTGCAAAAATTGGTGATAAAGTAAGTTTTGCAGAAGGACGTCCGTATTCAAAAACAAAACGTTGGTTTTTAAAAGAAGTTTTGGTAAGTAATAAATAATAACACTATGATACAACATCTTTCAATGTTAAAAGTAGCTGATAATTCTGGTGCAAAAAAATTAATGTGCATTAGAGTTCTTGGTGGATACAAAAAACGTTATGCTAGAATTGGTGACGTTGTTACTTGTTCAGTAAAAGAAGCTGCTCCTCGTAGTCAAATAAAAAAAGGAGAAGTAGTACATGCTGTTATTGTTAGACAAAGAAAAGAAATGCGTAGACCAGATGGAATTTATGTTCGTTTTGATGAAAACGCAGTAGTAGTAATTGATAGAAAAACAAAAGAACCTAAAGGTACACGTATTTTTGGCCCAGTAGCTCGTGAATTACGTATAAAAGGTTTTCAAAAAATTGTTTCACTGGCTCCGGAAGTATTATAAATAAAATAAAGTTATGAAGATTAAAACTAACGACAAAATAAAAGTATTAGCAGGTAAAGACCGTGGAAAAACTGGTAAAGTTATTCAGACTTTTCCTAAAAATAAAAAAGTTGTAGTGGAAAATGTTAATATAATGAAAAAGCATATTCGTCCACAAAAACAAGGTGAAAAAGGTCAAATTTTGGAATTATCTGCACCTATGGATGTTAGTAATGTAGCTTTAATTTGTCCAAAGTGTAATAAAGATGCTAAGATAGGATATAAAATGGAAGGTAACGATAAAAAACGTATTTGTAAAAAATGTAATGAGATTATTGATTAATAATAAATATGGAAAATAATTTGTATAAAAAATATAAAACAGAAGTGATACCCGCATTAAAGGAAGAGTTTGGTTTTAAGAATATAATGCAAGTACCAAAAGTTCAAAAAATTATTATAAACGTTGGTGTTGGAAAATTTGTTAAAGAAACTGGTTATATTGATAACGTAGAAAAAACATTACAAAAAATTACTGGACAAAAACCAACACGTAATAAAGCTAAAAAAGCCATTTCTAATTTTAAGATTAGAGCTGGTATGGATGTTGGTGTTTCGGTAACATTACGTGGTAAAAGAATGTATGATTTTTTGGAAAAATTAACAGGCGTTACTTTTGCTCGTATTCGTGATTTTCGTGGAATAACTGATAAAGGTTTTGATAGACAAGGTAATTTCAGTTATGGTTTTAAAGAAAATATGCCTTTTCCAGAAATAAAACCAGAAGAAATTGATAAAACACATGGTTTGGAAGTTGTGGTTGTGACTAATGCTATTAATAAACAGGAAGGAAAATCTTTGTTAAAACATTTAGGTTTCCCATTTAAAAAATAAAATATGGCTACTAAAGGACAAATTGCAAAATCAAAAAGAAAACCAAAATTTTCTACACGCCTTGTTAGACGCTGTTGGAAGTGTGGGCGTAAGCGTGCGTTTATGAGAAAGTTTGGTGTGTGCCGTATTTGTTTTAGAGAACTTGCAAATGATGCTAAAATTCCAGGTATTAGAAAATCAAGTTGGTAAAATAATTAATTTTAATAAAATAAAATAAAAAGTCCCGAAGGAATACCTTAGGGAGAAATAAAGTAAAACACTATGATGACCGACCCAATAGCTGATATGTTAACAAGAATTCGTAATGCTTCTTCAGTTTTAAAAACTGAGGTTGAATTACCATCCTCTAAAATTAAAAAAGCTTTGGCAGATATTTTAATTCGTGAAGGTTACTTAGTAAAAGTAGAAGAGGTAAAAGATGCTAAACCTGTTTTAGTTTTAACTTTAAAATATAATAATAAAGAACCAGCGATTATTAATCTTAAACGTATTAGTAAACCAGGCCATAGAAAGTATGTGAAAGCAAAGGAAATAAGAAAGGTCCTAAATGGTTATGGTACGTCTATATTATCTACTCCAAAAGGCTTACTTACTGGTAATGAAGCAAGAAAACAAGGTTTTGGTGGAGAAATAATTTGTGAAGTTTGGTAATATTAGCTAAAAGTTTATAAAAAATAGTCACAAGGAAGATAATTAAGAATGGACTTAAAAATTAAAAATTAGAAATTAGAAGTATATGTCTAGAATAGGAAAAACAATTAGAAAAATACCTACAGGAGTTACTGTTGAGGTTAAAGAAGATAAAATCATAGTAAAAGGTCCAAAAGGTGAATTGCAATCAGATTTGCACTCACATGTTACTTTGGTGATTGAAAATGATGAAGTAAAAGTTGAGGTTAGAAATCCAAGTAATAAAACAGATAGATCTTTGTGGGGTACATGTTCTAGTATACTAAATAACATGATCATAGGTGTTACTGAAGGTTATAAAAAAGAACTAGAAGTAAACGGAGTAGGTTATAAAGTTGCTTTAAAAGGAAAAGATTTAGAACTTAACATTGGTTATTCACATCCGGTTGTTTTAAGTCCCTTTGAAGGTGTGACTTTTACAGTAGATAAAAATAAAATCACAGTTGAAGGAAACGATAAACAAAAAGTTGGTGAAATGGCTGCACAAATTAGAGCGGTTAGAAAACCAGAACCTTACAAAGGGAAAGGTATTAAATATATGGAAGAAGTGATTAGACGTAAAGTTGGCAAAACTGCAGCTAAAGGTGCATAATTAATATAATATATATCTTCGGATATATGAGATCATATTATCTGCGCTTGCTTGGAAAAATAAAGTTTATAATTTTCTTTTTTCGCTCGCTTCGCTTAATAATAATCGTCATTCGTTCGGATATACTTAAATACATTTGATTATATCTCTCACTCATTTAGACTATGAAAAGATTAATAAATAAAACAAAAAACAAATTAAGACAAGTACGTCATCACAGAATTCGTGCTAAGGTTTCAGGTAGCTTACAAATTCCACGTTTGTCAGTTTTTCGTAGTTTAAACTCTTTAGACTTACAATTAATTGATGACGAAAATGGAATTACACTTTGTTCTGTTAATACAAAAGAAATTAAAGAAGAAAGCCACGAAGATTTATCCGCTAAAGTTGCTAAAGCATATTTAGCAGGAAAACTTTTAGCAGAAAAAGCTAAAGCTAAAAAAATTGGAAAAATCGTTTTTGATAGAGGTGGCTATAAGTATCATGGTAGAGTGAAAGCAATAGCTGATGGTGCTCGTGATGGTGGGCTTAAATTCTAGATTTAAGATTTTTGATTTAAGATTTAATAGTTATATGAAAAAAAGTAATTTTAAAGGAAAGAGAAAATTTGAAAAACCAGAATTTGATAAAACTATTTTGGATATTGCTCGTGTTACTCGTGTAACAAAAGGTGGTAAACAAATGAGTTTTCGTATCTGTGTTGTACTTGGAGATAAAAAAGGTAGAGTAGGTCTTGGAGTAGCTAAAGGTAAAGATGTTCAGATCGGTGTTGACAAAGCATCTACACAAGCTAAAAAGAACATGATTACTGTGCCTATTATTAATGGTACCATAGCTCACAGCGTAGAAAAGAAATTTAAAGCAGCTAAAGTGTTGTTACATCCAGCTCCAATTGGTTCAGGAATTATTGCAGGTGGGGCCGTTCGTGTAATTTTAGAGCTTGCAGGTGTTCCAAATATTTCTGCTAAAATTTTAAGTAAAACAAAAAATAAAGTTTCAGTTGGCAAAGCTACAATGGAAGCATTACAAGCTTTTAAAAATTACAAACAATTAGTAGCTGAAAATGCTCCTAAAAAAGCTGTAAAACCAGCATTTAAGAAACCAGAATTTAAAAAAATATACAAAAAATCGGTTGCTAAGGTTGCTCTAAAAACAGAAACTAAAAAAGTTGTAAAAACTGTTAAAAAAGAATCCACCGACGTTAAAACTGCGGTGGACAAGGAAATTAAAAAATAATAACAATAAGTAAGATATAAATAATATGGTATTGTTACCAAATACAATTCAACCAAGTAAAGGATCCAAAAAAACTAGTAAACGTAAAGGGCGTGGTAATGCAAGTGGTGTTGGGAATTTTTCTGGACGTGGTATGGCTGGACAAAGATCTCGTTCTGGCGGTAAAGGTGGTCTAAAGCTTATGGGTTTTAAACAAATTTTAAAATCTACTCCTAAATTACGTGGTTTTAAAAGTTTAAAAACTAAACCAGTAGAAATTCGTTTGAACGATTTAGAAAAATATTTTAAAGATGGCGATGTGGTTAATTTGGATTCTTTAAAATTAAATAAATTGGTTAGTAAAAATGAAAAAGCAGCTAAAATTATTTTAAACGGAGAATTGAAAAAGAAATTGGTTATTGAAGGAATAAAAATAACAAAAGGTGCTAGGGAGATTGTTGAAAAATTAGGGGGAGAGATAAAGTAGACGTTTTAAAAGTAAAAAATATAGAGAATTTTTATATTTTATAAAACTTTTAAACCTTAATAACCTTTTAAAATATGTGGCTAGATAAATTTGAAAAAATTTGGAAAATAAAAAGCATTCGTAATAATGTTCTTTTTGTGGTTGCTATGCTTGTTATATTTAGAATAGTAGCTCATATTCCTGTACCAGGAGTCGATATATCTAGTTTACGTGAGTATTTGGCTGGTAATCAAGTTTTGGGACTTTTAAACGTATTTTCAGGTGGTACTATGCAGAATTTTTCTATTGTGATGCTTGGTATTGCTCCGTATATTACATCTTCTATTATTTTTCAACTTTTAACAATGATTGTGCCGAAGTTAGAAGAGATGTCTAAAGAAGGGGATTCAGGACGTCAAAAAATAAATACATATACAAGACTTTTAACAGTTCCTTTAGCATTTTTACAATCTTTTGGAATGATTAAAATTTTAGGTCAATCTAGTAACTCTGTTTTGGGTGATATTAGTTTTTACCAAGTATTTATCATAATGTTAACAATTACTGCTGGTACTATATTTTTAATGTGGATTGGTGAACTTATTTCAGAGAAAAAAGTTGGTAATGGTATTTCACTCTTAATCTTTGCTGGAATTATTACAGGACTTCCAATTGCTCTTCGTAATGCTTTTGTGAATTATACTCCATCAGATTTATATACTTATATTGGATTTGCAGTAATCGCAGTTTTAACAATTGCCGGCGTTGTATTTATTAGTGAAGGACAAAGAAACATTCCGATTACCTATGCTAAACAAAATAGAGGTCAAAAATATGGCGGAACACAATCACATTTACCAATACGTGTGAATATGGCTGGTGTTATCCCAATTATCTTTGCTATCTCAATTATTTTATTTCCACCAATGATTGCTCAGTTTTTTATAAATGCAGAGTCGAGCTTGATTGCAACAACTGCAATGTGGGTAGTTAAAACTTTTCAAAATCAAGTGGTTTACGGTGTTTTATATTTTGCAATGGTGTTTGGTTTTACATTTTTTTACACTGCAGTTATATTCCATCCTCAAAAAATTGCTGAAAACTTACAAAGACAAGGTGGCTTTATTCCAGGCATAAGACCAGGTAAAGAAACACAAGATTATTTACAAAAAACAATGGTAAGAATTAATCTAACAGGTGCAACTTTCTTAAGTTTAATTGCAGTTTTACCTTTGATATTGCAAGCTTTACTCGGTACTCAAAGTTTGATAATTGGTGGTACAAGTTTACTTATTATAGTATCTGTTGCAATCGATATTGCTAAACAAATTGAAGCTCAGATTACAATGCATGAATACGATAGAATTTAATTGAGAGTTTAAAACAAAAAATAAATAAACCGCTGTAAAGGCGGTTTTTGAATTGATAAAAGTCTTGTCAGCAAATAAATAAAATGTTATAATATAGAAGAATTTATGTAATTTAAGCGAAATTTATGTATAAAATAATAATTTTAATAGGGGGTCCAGGGAGTGGAAAAGGAACTCAGGCTAAAAAAATAGTAGATGGTTTTGGATATGGGCATATTTCAACAGGAGATCTTTTACGTGCACTTAATAAAGATGAAAATGGAGATGTAGAAGATAAACAAAAATTAGTCCAAATGAAAGCTGGTAAACTTGTATCTGATGATTTAATTTATAAATTATCTTTTGCAGAAATGGATAAATATTTAGATGAAAATAAAGGTGTAGTTTTGGACGGGGCAATTCGTAATCCAAAACAAGCGGTTAAATATCAAGAATATTTTGAAAATAAAAATTTAGATCAGGAAGTAGTTGTGATTGAAGTTGCTTTGTCAGATGAAGAAAGTTTTAATCGCTTAACAAAAAGACGAATTTGTTCTCGTTGTGGAGCTATTATTCCTTATTTAGAAGCAACTAAAGATTTGTCAGAGTGTCCAGATTGTGGTGGTAAATTAGAAATAAGATTAGATGATAATGAAGATGTTATTAAACAAAGAATAAAAGATCAAGGGAATAATGCATTAAAACCGATTGTAGATTATTATGATAGCTTAGGACTTTTAAAAAAAGTTGATGGGAGTAAGGCGATTGAAGAAGTAGAAAAACAAATAGATAATTTATTAAAATTTTAAAATATGTTGATAAAAAATCAATATGAAATTAAAAAAATAAAAGAAGGCGGTAAAATTCTAGGTTTTGTTTTAAGTGAGATTACTAAAATGGCACGCGAAGGAGTAACTACACTTGAAATTGATGAGCGTGCTGAAGAATTAATTTTAAAAGCTGGGGGTAAACCTGCTTTTAAAGGTTTTACTGGTGGGCCAAGTGATCCTCCATTTCCAACTACTATTTGTTCTTCTCTTAATTCAGGGTTAGTTCATGGTATTGCAAAAAAAGAAGATGTTTTAAAAAATGGTGATATATTTAGTATTGATATTGGTATGGAATATCCGCTTGGGGTTGAGGGTAGAGAAGATGGTCGTGGTTGGTTTACAGATACAGCTTTAACCGTTGCAATTGGAACAATTGATCCAAAGGTTAAAGAACTTTTGAGGGTTACACAAAAATCATTAGAAGTAGGAATGCAATCTGTTAAGCCTGGACTTCCTGTTTCTGTGATTGGTAAAGAAATAGAAAAGTATGTTAAGTCTCAAGGTAAATATGGAATAATTACAGATCTTGTTGGGCATGGTGTTGGTCACGAGGTTCATGAAGAACCAAGAGTGCCAAATTACTACGATAGAAATTTAGATAAATTTATTTTGCGTCCTGGAATGGTTATAGCAATTGAACCAATGGTTTCGCTCGGTAGTCCAGAAATTGAAACATCAAGTGATGGTTGGACAATAGAAATGGCAGATGGTGCTATGTGTGGTCATTATGAGCATACAGTTGCAGTAACAAAAAGTGGATGTGAGGTAATGACTCGTCGTCCAATGGAAAAGTTGGAGAAATTATTTTAGTAATATGAATATACTTGCAATTGATTTTGGAACAAAGAATATTGGTTTGGCTTGGAGTGATACCGGAATTGGTGTAACTCTTCCTTTTGGTGTTGTGCATTCTCTTCCTGAATTAGTAAAAGTAATTAAGGAAGAAAGGCTTGATAAGATTGTAGTTGGATTACCGATTGGAGTAGGTGGTAATGACGATTTTAATATTAAAAGAGTTGAAAAATTTGTTAGTGATTTAAAAAAAGAAACTGAAGTTTCAATTGATTATTGTGATGAAAGATTTTCTTCGCAAGAAGCTGATTCAATGGGAGGTGACGCAACGCGAGACGAAAAATCAGCAATGGTAATATTAGAAGCATATATAAATGAAAATAAATAAATATTATAATTTAATAATAAAAATATGATAGTTTTAATAAAAAATTTAAAAGATCATGTGGGTGAAGAGGTAGAAATAGGTGGTTGGCTTTATAATAAGCGTTCAAGTGGAAAAATTGCTTTCTTGCAATTGCGTGATGGATATGGTTTTGTTCAAGGTGTTGCATCTTCAAATGATGTTAGTGAAAGTGATTGGAAAAGTATTGAAGAGTCAGGTCAAGAGTCTTCTGTGAAAGTTAAAGGTAAAGTTGTGGAACATCCTAAAAAAGAAGGTGTATTTGAGTTGCAAGTATCAGCTTTTGATTTACTTTCAAATTCAGTAGATTATCCAATTGCTAAAAAAGAACATGGACCAGATTTTTTAATGGAAAATCGTCATTTATGGCTTCGTTCAAATAAACAATGGGCAATACTTCGTATACGTGACGCAGTTATTACTGCTATTAATGAATATTTACATCAAATTGATTTTATAAAAGTAGATAGTCCTATTTTTACACCAAATGCATGTGAAGGAACGACTACACTTTTTCCTGTTCAGTATTTTGATTTAGGGGAAGCTTTTCTAACTCAATCAGGTCAACTTTATGCTGAAGCAGCAATCATGTCAGTTGGCAGATGTTATGATTTTGGTCCAGTGTTTCGTGCTGAAAAATCAAAAACAAAAAGACATTTAACAGAGTTTTGGATGATGGATGCTGAAGGTGCTTTTATTGAACACGATGAAAACTTAAAAATTCAAGAAGGGTTAGTTAAATATATTGTTAAACATTGCTTGGAGAATTGTAAAGAAGAATTAGAGGTAATGGAAAGAGATGTTACACCACTTGAGAAAATGATTGCTCAAGATTTTACTAGGTATTCATATGACGAAGCAATAAAAAAATTAAATGAATTAGGATCAGATATTAAACATGGCGAAGACCTTGGAAATGATGATGAAGGACTTTTAACAAAAGATTCAGAGGTGCCTGTGTTTATTGAAAAATGGCCAAAATCAATTAAGCCATTTTATATGAAGATTAATTCAGATGATAAAACTCAAGTATTAAATGATGACTTGATTGGAATTGAAGGAGCAGGAGAATTAATCGGTGGATCACAAAGAGAAGATAATTTTGATTTGCTTGAAGCAAGAATAAAAGAAGCAGGATTGAGCGAAGAAGATTATAAATGGTATATGGATTTGCGAAAATATGGTAGTGTCCCTCATTCTGGTTTTGGAATTGGACTTGAGCGAACAGTGCGTTGGATTGCTGGTGTAGAACATATTCGTGAATGTATACCATTTCCAAGAACAATAACGAGACTTAGACCATAAAAAGGTATGGATAGGGTATCGATACCCTATGGATACCCTTAAAAATGAACGTTACTTGAACGTTCATTTTTATTAATTTAAAGTGATTATATCAATTGTTGGTGGAGTTAAAAATCTGAGTTTTCCACCAGATTCACCAACTCCAACCGAAGTTATAATTGGAATGTCATTGTAGTAGTTTAATCCTCGCCAATATTTTTTTGGTAAATTTACATCAGCATCTCCAAGAGGTCCTATGAAAGGTAAATAAACTTGTCCGCCATGCGTATGTCCTGCTAAAATTAAATTAGGTGGAGTTAAATTTTTTGGATAAGATAAAATTCCATCTGGATTGTGAGTTAAAAAAATATTAAAAGCATTTTTGTTAGTGTATAGTTTGGTATAATCTATTTCTTTTTTCCAAATATCATCTGTTCCAAAAATGCAAATCTTTTCATTATTTATTTCTAAACATTTTGATTCATTTCGTAAAAGTGGGATACCTATTTTTTCCATTTTTTTAATTAACCATTCGGATTTGTCGGCCGTATGTTTATTTGGATGGTTTTGTAAGTATGAGCCAATACCATATTCATGATTTCCTAAAACATAATAAATTGGATATTTACCAACTATTTTTTTTAAAGGTTCTAGATATAATTCTTCATGGGTAAAATTTCCTTCATTGTCTATTAAATCTCCTCCGAGTAATAATAAATCTGGATTTTGTTTTTCTAGTTTTTTTATTATTTTTTCTACCCATTTAGTTTTTTTATGGTTGCCTACTTGGATATCTGTGATAAGGGCTATTTTAATTGGTGTGGTGATTTTTTGTGAATTAATTTTTGTATTTTTGATTGTAAGTAAATTTGGTTCAATAAAATGAGCATCAATTGCAAGTAATATACCTATAACTAGAATAAAATTTAATACAAAACTTAAATATTTTTTTTTATTTAAAAATGATCCTTCTTTTTTAAAATCACGTAATATTATGTAAATAAAACAAATTGCCAGAAGTATATATCCGTAAATTATTATTGCATAGTAATTCATTTTTTGTATAGTAGATTATTTAAGTTTATAAATGGTATTTTAACATTAAAATAGGCTTGTGTAAATTATTGACTAAAATATAAAAAAATGATAGTATATTTAAGTTATTATGATGCCGTCGTGATGAAATTGGTAAACATGCGCGACTCAAAATCGCGTGCCTTCGGGCTTATGGGTTCGATTCCCATCGACGGTACAACATAAAGTATTAGTAAAACAAGTTTAAAAAATAAGCTTGTTTTTTTGATATTTATATTTTATTTAAAATGTGCTATAATTAGATTATGAGTAAAATAATATCAGTTGTAAATCAAAAAGGTGGGGTGGGAAAGACTACCACATCTGTAAATTTAGCTGCTGCCCTAGCTGATATGGGTAAGTTTGTACTTTTAGTTGATTTAGATCCACAGGGCAATGCAACTTCTGGTTTAGGTATAAAATATGATGAAATTGATAAGGGTTTGTATCATTCAATGTCTGGTAGCCATAGATTGCATGATGTGATAGTGAATACTAAACATGAAGGTTTGCGGGTTGCTCCTGCAACCCCAGATTTAGCAGGGGCTAATGTTGAACTTGTAAATGTGGATGGTCGTGAGTTTGTTCTTAGTAAAGTATTAGAAGAAGCCAGACATGCTTATGATTATATAATAATTGATTGTCCTCCTTCACTTGGGGTTTTAACTTTAAATGGTTTAGTTGCTGCTGATTATATATTAATTCCAGTGCAAGCAGAATATTACGCTCTTGAAGGTCTTGGTCAACTTTTAAAAACAATTGAGCTTGTTCGAAATAATCTAAAAGAAGATTTAAAAATTTTAGGAGCAGTTTTAACAATGTATGATTCACGTACAAAATTATCGGGTGAAATTATGGATGAACTTTATCAATTTTTTCCAAATAGTATCTTTAGAAGTGTGATTCCTCGTGCGGTACGTTTGGCTGAAGCTCCAAGTTTTGGTAAAAGTATATTTCATTATGAACCACGTGGTAAAGGTGCTAAATCTTATCGTCGATTAGCCGATGAGTTTTTAAGTTATTTTGATAATAATTAAGAAATAATTTTATGGCTTTAGGTAGAGGATTAAATGCATTAATTTCAAATAATAAAACAACAAAAAAAGAATCTTTAAATTTAGATAAAGATAAAGTTTGGTATATACCAGTTTCAGAAATAGAAGCTAATATAGATCAGCCTCGTAAACATTTTGATGAGAAAGCTTTAGAAGATTTATCAAATTCAATAAGAGAACATGGCGTATTGCAACCTCTTTTAGTAGTTGAAAAAAAAGATGGTGGTTATGAGTTGGTTGCCGGTGAGAGGCGTTTGCGTGCTTCAAAATTAGCTGGCCTAGTTACTGTGCCAGCCATGGTTAAGAAAATGGATGATCAACAAAAATTAGAAATTGCTTTAATAGAAAATATTCAGCGTGAAGATTTAAATCCGTTGGAAGAAGCTTTTTCTTATAAAAGATTAATAGATGAATTTGAATTAACACAAGAAGATGTTTCAAAAAGAGTTGGTAAGAGTCGTTCTGCAGTTGCTAATACCATAAGACTTTTGGAATTGTCAGAAGAGGCTAAACAGGCACTTGTAAGTGGTAAAATAAAAGCCGGGCAAGCAAGGGCACTTTTAAGTTTAAAAAGTGAAAGTGAACAATTAAGTGCTTTAAAATCTATTTTGGGAGAAAAAATTACAGTACGTGAACTTGAAAGGGTGGTAAGAAAAAAATCATTAAATTTAAAAAAACATAAAGATCCAAATATTGCTTTTTTAGAAGATGAGCTTCGTAGTTCGCTTGGAGCTAAAGTATTAATCACAAATAAAGGAGGTCAAGGTAATATTACTATTAGTTATCATAGTGAAGAAGAACTTAAAGAGATAGTAAATAAATTTATAAAATAATTATTTTATAAAACTAAAAATAGCTCTGTTTTATAGAGCTATTTTTAGTTTTATTTATTTTTTCTTTTGTTCTTTTTCTTTTTGAAAAATAGTTTTCCACCAGCTGTTTCCAATTGATTTTGAAAGTGCTTGTTTGATGCGTGATTTGGCACTGTGCGTTTTAACAGTTTTTAGCCAATCTGGACTTGGTCCTTTACGATTTTTTTCTGTAAATATTTCAATAACATCTCCGCTTTTGAGTGGTGTGTCTAAACTAACAAGTTGATCATTTACTTTAGACCCATTACAATGATTTCCAACATCTGTGTGTATTTGATAGGCAAAATCAACAGGAGTAGCATCCTCTGGTAAATCAATTACATCGCCCTGTGGTGTAAAAACAAAAATATGACTTTTAAAAAAATCAACTTTAATTTCTTCAAGATCTTTTATATTTTTTAGAATGTCTTTTTGGATACTAGCTAGTTCTTTTGCCCAACCTATATCTTTTTCAGGAAGCCTTCCTCCTTTTTCATCATAATGCCAATGAGCTGCTATGCCATATTCTGATTCATTGTGCATTTCCTGAGTACGTATTTGAAATTCTACTGATTTACCGTCTTCGCAAAAAACAGTAGTGTGTAATGATTTATATCCATTTGGTTTTGGCTGCGCAATGTAATCTTTAATACGACCTTTTAAAGGTCTCCATAGTTTATGTAGAATACCAAGTGTGGCATAGCAATCACCAATATCTTTTACAACAATTCTGATTGCCGCTATATCAAAAATCTTATTTGATTCCCAACCTTTTTCTAAAAGTTTTTTGTATAAGCTGTAAAGTCTTTTTCTTCTTCCGTGTACGTCAATAAAATCAATGCCAGTTTTTTGTAACTCTTTTCTGGTTGTTGTTATTATATTTTCTAAATATTCTTTTTCATCAATTAAAGTTTTATCTCTTATTTTTTTAACTTTTTTATATTCTTTTGGGTAAATATAGGGAAAAGAATAATCTTCAAGTGTTCCTTTAAATTCTCCCATACCAAGTCTGTTAGCAATTGGTGCATAAATTTCTAAACTCTCAAGAGCAATGCGGTATTGTTTGTTTTGTGGTTGGGCATCGAGTGTCATTAAGTTGTGTGTTCTGTCGGCAAATTTAATAATCATAACTCGAACATCTTCGGCCATAGCCACAAACATTTTTCGTAGATTTTCTATGTATCTTTCCACTCCACGGTATTTAATTTTTCCTAATTTGGTAATACCTTCAAGCATGGAAGCAATATCTTTTCCAAAATTTTTTTCTATTTCTTTTAAAGTTATTTCTGTATCTTCTGGTACATCATGTAAAATAGCTGCGATAACAATCGGTAAATCAATTCGCATAGTTGCCAGTATGTAAGCAGCTGTTAGGGGGTGTTGTATGTATGGTTCACCAGAACGTCTTTTTTGTCCTTTGTGAGCATTATCAGCAAATTCATAAGCTAGAGTCATTAAATCAAGATCCTTTTTAGGAACATATTTTTTTAGTTCATTTAACAAATTGTTTATAGTTAAATTTTTGGGAATATCTAATGAATCTTGCATAACTATATAATTAGAATTTATGCCTTTTTAGGTTTGGCACAATCTTTATTGCTACATTGTATAATACCTTTTTTATCTTCAATAAGTAAAGACTTGCATTTGTCACATTTGTCTCCAGTAGGACGACCCCAAAAAGCAGTTTTGCAATCTGGATATCTATTACAAGCGTAAAATATTCCACGACGACTTTTTTTCTGAATAATTTCACCTTTATTACAAACTGGACATGTAACTCCCGTTTTTTCATTTTCAGAAGTAATGCTTTTTAAATTTTTACATTTTGGATATCCGCTACATCCGAGGAACGGTCCAAAACGTCCTATTTTTATGGTCATTGTTTCACCACATTTTTCACATTTTTCATCTTTGTGTTTTTCTTTTAGTTCTTTAATTTCTTCGCTGTCGTCTTTGCCATCTTTATTTTTGTCTTCTCCTGGCATTGGTTTTGTATTTTTGCATTCAGGATAATTGGAACAAGCCATAAATTTACCAAAGCGTCCTATTTTGATAGTCATTGGGCTTTTACATTTATCACATTTTTCATCCGTCTCTTCTTCTGTTAATGATTTTTTATCTATTTCTTTGTCTTTTTTATCTAGATTTTTTTTGAATGGAAAATAGAATTCAGAAATAACAGGTTGCCATTTCTTTTTTCCGTCAGCAATACTATCTAAATTATCTTCCATTTTTGCAGTAAAATCATAATTAACAATATTAGGAAAATGAGCTACCAGCATGTCATTTACTAAAAATGCAATTTCTTTTGGTGTAAGTCTTTTTTGTTCATTACGTTCTACATAGCCGCGAGATTCAATTGTAGCTATTGTTGGAGCATATGTAGAAGGACGGCCAACACCATATTCTTCTAAAATTTTAACCAAAGTAGCATCAGAATAACGTGCAGGTGGCTCTGTGAAATGTTGGTCTGGTTTTATTTCTAAGCAATCAAGACTTTCTTTTTCTTTTAAGTTTGGTAGAATATTTTCTTTGGTAATATTTGGAAATAATTTTAAATATCCGTCAAAAGAGATACTTTGACCATTAGATCTAAATTCATATTTTTTTGAATCATTTTCAATATCAACTACAACCTTGTTGATTAGAGCCTCGGACATTTGACTGGCGACAGCACGTCTCCAAATTAGATCATAAAGTCTATATTGTTGTGGGTCAAGATATTGTTTGATTAAATCAGGTGTGCGCATTGCTTCTGTTGGTCTGACTGCTTCATGTGCTTCTTGAGCGCCTTTTGCTTTTTTCTTAAAAATTCTTGGATTTTTGATTGAATATTCATCGCCATATTCTTTTTTAATAACGTCGGTTGCGTTGTTTAAAAATTTATCAGATAAATTTAAAGAATCGGTACGCATATAAGTGATTAAACCGTGAGTACCGTCATGCATTTTCATGCCTTCATAAAGTTGTTGTGCGAGGCGCATGGTTTGTTTTGCAGAATAGCCCAGTTGGTTGTTTGAAGCTTGTTGCAAAGTCGAAGTAGTAAAAGGAGGGAGTGGGTTTTTCTTTGCTTGTTTTTGTTCAATACTCTTGACTGTATATTTTGAATTTTCAATATCTTTTAAAATTTCATCTGTTTGTTCTTTTGTATTTATTGTAAATTTTTTAATTGCTTTTCCATCTAGCTTGTGAAGTTTTGCAGAGAATTTAGTATCTTCCTTTTTTTCGATTTGCTTAAACATTCCTTCAACAGTCCAATATTCTTCTGGTTTAAAGTCTTGTATTTCGCGTTCACGTTCAACAACAAGACGAACTGCAACAGATTGAACACGACCGGCCGATAGACCTCTTGCAATTTTACGCCACAGAAAAGGGGATAGTTCAAAACCAACCAGTCTATCAAGTACACGACGAGCTTGCTGAGCATTAACCATATCCATATCAAGTGGACGTGGGTTAGCAGCTGCATTTAAAATTGCATCTTTAGTAATTTCGTGGAAAACAATTCTTTTAACTTTAGTTTCTGGTATTCCTAAAATTTCAGCTAAATGCCAAGAAATAGCTTCTCCTTCGCGATCTTCATCAGTAGCAAATAGAACTTGATTTTTTGTTATTTTAGCTGCGGCTAGTAGCTCTTTGATAACTTTGGCTTTACCTTCATCGTTAACATAGTTTGGTTTAAAATTGTCTTCAATATCAATTCCCATTTTAGATCTTGATAAATCACGTAAATGACCAAAAGAGGATTTAACTATATAGTTACTTCCTAAATATTTATTGATTGTTTTGGCTTTTGCCGGAGACTCTACAATTACTAATGTTTTTGGCATAGATTAAAGGGTTTAGTTAATAATTACCTTGAATTTTAGCCTATTTTAGCGAAAATGTCAATATTTGGCTAGTTTTAGCCATTATATACATATTTTAAAGTTTTTGTCAAGTATTTAAGCTGTTTTTTATTTCTCCAGCTAAGTAAGTTGAGCCGGTAATGAGGATTAAATCTTTTTCCGAGGCTTGAGCTTTACTCCAACTGAGAGCTTTTGTTACATTATTAAAAGTTTTTATGTTAGTGTTTTTAAGTGCTTTTTTGAAAATTTTAGCGATTAATCTTGGAGTTTCTGGTTTTCTTAGGTTATTTTTTTTGTATTTTGTAATTGCGATTGTTTGAGGTTTTGTAGTATTTAAAATTTCTATCATTTTTTTTATGTCCTTTTTTTTAGTAAAAGAAATAATCAAGTGTAATGATTTTTGTTTTGGTATTGTGTTGTAAGCTTCAACCGTTGATTTAATTTTGTCAGGATTGTGAGCTGAATCTAAAATAATAGTAGGTTTTTTGGAAATAGTTTCAAAACGCATTGGTAATTTAATTTCTTTTAATCCTTCTACAATATTTTTTTGTGGAATTTTTAAAAATTTAGTTGATTCAATTGCAAGAATTGCATTTTTAATTTGATGATTTCCTAAAACAGGTAAAGTATACTCTTTATTTTTGTAGTTAAATTTATTAAGAGTGTTTGTTTTATTATTTTTATTTGGGGTTAATTGTTCTGTGTTTAATATTTTTAATTTTGCTTTTGTTTTATCACAATATTTTTCCATTACATTTAATATTTTTTTATCTGGTTCAGTTGTAAATAGGGTGTTTCCACGTTTAACAATCCCAACTTTTTCGTGGGCAATTTTTATTTTTGTATTACCTAGGATTTCTGTGTGGTCGAGTCCAATATTGGTGATAATAGCAATATCTTTGTGAGGAATTATGTTTGTTGAATCGTATCGTCCTCCGCAACCAGCTTCAAGGATTGCAAAGTTTATTTTTTTATTGGCAAAATGTTTTAAAGCAATCGCGGTTATTATTTCGTAAAAAGAAGGTAAATTGTGAGGAAAAACTTTTTCATATTTTGTAATAGCAGGTTTAATATTATCTTCAATAATTTTTGCAAATTCAATTTTACTAATTTTAATATTGTTTATTTCGATCCTGCTTTGCAGTGTGTCTGGAGAAGGTGATGTGAGTGTTCCTACTTTTTTATCAGCAGTTTTAAGAATTGATGATATCATTAATGCAACAGATCCTTTGCCACTTGTACCAGTAATGTGAATATAATGTGGAATTTGTTTTTCGGGATTTCCAATTAAATCTAAAAAACACTGCATACGTTTTAAATATATTTCGCAGTGTTTAATGTCTTTCATATATTCTTTACGTTTTTTATTTTGTAAAGATAATATAAATTTTTCTGCTTCAGTATAGTTCATAATTAAAACTATAGTTATTATTAATGTTGTATTTCTGTAGTGTTCAGAGAAGAATCTTCAGGTAGGTCTTTTTGTCTGTAGGGCTATCTAAATTTTTATTACGGGGCATGTATGTTGACTATTTTAAATATTAGATATGTAGTTCATTCCTCCTGAGTGCTTTACTATACCTTTCATTTCCATCAAAGTCAATTCACTTATTATCTGAGAATTAGGTAAATTACATTCTTTTATTATAAATTCAATATTTTTTGGTTCTTTATTTAATGTGTTAAAAATAAGTTTTTGTGTGGGTGGAAGAGATATTTTTTCCTCTTCTTCTTTTTGTAGACTGGTTAAATTTAATTCATCTAAAATGTCATTGGCATTAGTAGTTAGAGTTGCTCCCATTTTAAGTAGATTGTTATTTCCAAATCCAAGTCGAGAATTAATAGGGTGGGGAACTGAAAATACTTCACGATTGCATTCTAAAGCTAAACGAGCAGTTATTAAAGAACCTGATCTTTCTGGTGCTTCAATAACAAGAGTACCAAGAGACATTCCAGCAACAATGCGGTTGCGTGCTGGAAAAGTATGTTTACCAGCAGAATATCCAGGTGGGTATTCAGACATTATTGCACCACCTTTATTAATAATATCTTTTGCTAACCCCAAGTGTGTTTGAGGAGCGATACTTTTATTATCAATTCCAGACCCAAGTACTGCAATAGTTGTGCCTTTTGTCTTGAGTGTACTTTTGTGAGCAATTCCATCAATTCCAAGAGCAAGTCCACTAACTACAATTAGTCCTTGGCAAGATAATTCTTCTGTTAATTCCTCACACACTTGTTTGGCATATTGACTGTGCTTTCGCGTTCCGATTATTGCTAATTTTGGTTGATTTTCTGCAGGTAGTTTTCCTCTATAAAATAATGTAAGTGGTGGGTCTGTAATTTGAAGTAAGAGTTTTGGGTAATTTTCTTCATCAAGGCTTATAGTTTTTATACCTTCTTTTTTTAAATTGTCTTTAATTTTTTCTGAACTTAATTTATCTCTCCATCTTAAAAATTCGTGAGCAACATGTTCTGGAAGGCCAGCTTGTGTTAGTTCTACAATTTCAGCATTCCAAAGATTATTTACATTTTTAAAATACGTTATCATTGTTTGATAGCGTACAGGTGTGATTTTTGAGAAATGTGATAAAAGAACATGTTTGTTCATATTTTTTCCTCCTTTATGTTAATTATATTATTTTTAAAATTTCTTCTACAGCTTTTTTTATTCCCATTTGTATTTTCTTTTTTTCAAAAAAGCCAAATTTTTTCAAAACAAATTGAGCAGTGTCTCCAATTCGTCTTGGGTCCTCTGGCGCAACACCAAAACGAACACGAGTAAAGTTTTGAGTGTTAAGGTGTGTAATAATTGATTTTATTCCGTTGTGACCAGCAGCACTTTTATTTTTTTGGACTTTAATAGTTCCAAGCGGAATGTCTTTGTCGTCATGAATTACTATCAAATCAGTTTTTGGATTAATTTTATAAAAATCAATCAAAGCTCGTACTGACTCACCGGAATTATTCATAAATGTTTGTGGTTTTGCAAAAATGGTTTTCTTTTCATTTTTATTTATTTCAGATATTTTTGCTTTGAACTTTTCTTGCATTTTAAAAGTTGAAGATTGGAGTTCTTGTGAAATTTTATCAATTACAATGAACCCGATATTATGGCGGGTTTTTTCGTATTGTTTTCCTGGATTTCCAAGCCCAACTATTAGTTGCATATGTTTAAAAGTTATTTTTTAACTTTATCAATTTTAATTACGATTGGAGTTGCATAAAAACTAAATTGATCACGAAGGCAATTTTTGATGTAGTTTAAGTAAGATGAATGAAGTGAAGTACGAGATTTAATTGATAGTTCAAAAATTGGTGGACCAGCATTTATTTGTTTAATTCTAAATAGTTTTGGATGACGGGTTCCTTTACCACGAGAGGGTAGTCTTTTTTTAGATATTTCATCTAAGAAAGTTTCTAAAGAATCTTGAGGTACTATTATATTTCTTTCATTCCAAGCACGTTCTACAAGTGGAAAAATTTGGTGAGTACGGTATCCAGTTTTTGCACTTACAAAAACAATCGGAGCAAAACTTAGATGAGGAAAATTTGCATAAGTTTTTGTTTTAATTTCATTTCTAAAATTATCACTATTATCTTCTACTAAATCCCATTTGTTTATTACAATAATTACGCTTCGACTGTGTTCTTTTAAATAACCACCAAGTTGTTTATCTTGGTCACTAATTGGTTCCGAAGCGTCAATTACAAATAAAATGATATCTGATTTTTCTACATTTTTAATACTTTTTGAAACACCTGCTTTTTCTAGTTCTCCGCTTACTTTGGCCTTACGTCTGATACCAGCTGTATCTACAAAAACGTAGGGTTTTTCTTTGTATTCTACAAGTGTATCAAATGGTTCTCTTGTTGTGTGTGGCATGTCGGATACAATGACTTGATCTTCTCCAATTAATTTATTAAATAAAGAAGATTTACCAACATTGGGTTTTCCAATTAATGAAATTTTAACTATTTTTTCATCAGGTAGTGTTATTGGTTCTTTTGATACATCTTTTAATTTTTCATAAATTATGTCTAGTAAGTCTCCAACACCGCGACTATTTTGAGCAGATATTAAAATGGGATCACCCATGTTTAATTTTGTAATTTCTGGATCATATTGATTTGATTCCCATTTAGTACTGTCTACTTTATTACCAATAAAAAGAATTGGTTTATTTTTAAAATTTTTATTTATAAAATTTGCTAGTTCTTTTTCTTGTGGAAGAGCTCCTGATTGAATATCGATTATAAAAAGAATTAAATCTGCTTCTTTTAATCCCATTTTTGTTTGAGCAATTACTTCTTCTTCCAAGGGAATATTTTCATCAAAAGTTAATCCTCCAGTATCTACTACTTTAAAATTTTTACCACGCCAAACTCCAACACCTGTATTTCGAGTGCGGGTTGTACCTGCAATGTTTGATACAAGAGCATGGTCTTTTTCTATTAGTTTATTAAAAAGAGTACTTTTGCCAACATTAACTCTACCAACAAGTGCTATTGTAGGTAGATTAGTATCTATGATTTTAATTGGAGTTGCCATATATTTTGTTATTCAGTTTGAATTTTGTCATTGCCTAAAATTATTAGAATTTCAGTGCTTGAGTTAAACTTATCACCAGTTTCGTTATCTGGTGTCTCTGGATCGTTGTAAGTATATTCTAACCAATTTGGTGTAGATGTTGCAATAGGGCATTGCAGTTCTTGAGCTAAAGCATGTGTGATTGAGTTGTTTGTATTTTGCTTGATTAAATAAATAGTCGTTGTATTAAATGGTCTGTTTTTGCTATTGCTGACTTCAGAAATTGAAAATCCAATTTCTTCTAAGTGCTTTTGAGTTCGTCCGGCTAAACCTACTTCCCAAGTACCATTTTGTATTTCTATATTAGCATTTGGTAAGGTACTTGTTTGTGGCATTGTTTCCATTTGTCTGAATTTAAACTCAGGGTTAAAAATATTTTTTATTGCTTCGTTAATTTCATCAAAATTTCCAGTTTTTGGAGAAAGTAGCCATGACCCAGTTTCTTGAGAGGTTGTTAGATATCCTTTTGTACCATTATCAATTACTAATGTTTTGATATTTCCTATATCAACATCTTTTGCTATTCCAGCCAAGTACATTATTTGTCCAAAATTTAAATTAGTAGCTACATGAGTATCAAGTGAATCAAAAATTTGTTTTATCTTTATTGGATTTGTGTATGTTCCAGAGGATAAAAGTTTTTCTTTTAATGATGTAATAACTTGTTGTTGTCGATGAGATCTAGCAAAGTCAGATGATTGGCCGTTATTGCCATGTCTTGAACGAGAATATTGTAAAGCCTTTTCTCCGTTTAAAATTTGCTCACCTTCTTTAAAGATTATTGTTTGATAAGAATAGTTTGGGCCTGGATATTGATAATCAATAAATGGGTTATCAACATTTATATTTACTCCATTTACAATATCTATTAATTCTTTGAAAGCTTTAAAATCCACTCTAACATAATAGGGGATATTTGTATCAAATGTTTTTTCAAAAATTTCTTTGGCCATTTCTCCTCCTTCACCTGATTTTTTGAGTTCTCCATAAGCATTCGCATGATTTATTTTTCGCCAGCCATAATTTGGGATTTGTACTCCTAAATCACGAGGAATAGAAATCATTGCTGCCTCATTTGTTCCTGGTTTAATGCTTAATATTATATTAGTGTCAGTTAAGTATGGTCCATCGTGTCCTGCCCCACCCATGCCAAGAAGTAGAATGTTTATTCTGTTATTACTATCACTTTTAAGTATTTTGTCTTGTTCAAAAATATAATCACGAACAGTTTGTAGAATACTTGTTTTTTTAGGTTTTAAAGTTTCTGGATCGTAGTTATTTGGGTCATTTGACCAGTGTGTTTTACTTGCTTTAACAACGCAACCACTAATAAAAACTACTAAAAAAATAAGTAGAAAATAAATAAAAAACTTCCGTCTATTTGTTGGCTTTTTAGGTTTTTCTTCTTTAGGAAATTTTTGCTCTGGTTTTAGGAAATTTATTTGAGTTTTATTCATAATATAGAAGAATTGTAGCATAAAATGGTATTAAAATCAAGTTGTTGATTTTAATCACAGTATGGTATAATAAATTGGTAGAAAGTCTATAAACTAAAAAGTTCGTAAATTAAATTATATGTCAAAAAATTTAAATAATGAAGAAATTAATGTTGGCGATGTACTCTTTAAATGGAGTTTAAAAGAATATGAAAGTCATGATCGTAATCATCGTTGGTATATTGTAATGGGGGTATTTTTTGCTTTATTAATGCTTTATTCTGTTATTACTGCTAATAACATGTTTGCTTTGATTATTATTTTGTTTGTAATTATACTTTTTTTGCAAAATACAAAAGAAGCTCCAGAAGTTGCATTTTTTATTACAGAAACAGGAATTATAATTGGGGAAAAATATTATCCATTTTCAGAGTTACAGGATTTTTGGATGATTTATGAACCACCGATGGTTAAGAACCTTTATTTTTCAACAGGTAGTTTAATAAAACACAGATTATCAATTCCTTTGTTTGATAATGATCCTCGTCCTATAAAAGATTTTTTAAATGAATATTTAGAAGAAAATTTAGAAGAAGAGGAAGAACCTTTAACAGAAAAATTTGCCAGAGCATTTAAATTGTAGAAAAACATAAAATTAAAAAAGTTTATAAGAAAATATCGTCTTTCAGACGATATTTTTTTGTGCGCCCACCAGGGATCGAACCTGGATCGTCGGCTCCGCAAGCCAATGTTCTATCCATTGAACTACAGGCGCTTTGTGTAAGTAAAAAAATTATATCACAAAAAGTAAGTAAAGTCAATGTTATTGTGTATTTGTTTTAGTCGATGGTTTTTTTATTTTAATAATAATGTTATAATATTTATGACTAGTCTTTGACTAGTCAAAGACTAGTCATAAATATTAATTTAAAAAATATGCCAAATGTAAGTGGGAAAGTTCGTAAAATTCAAAAAACACGTAATACTTATTATATTACAATTCCTCACGAAGTTATGGATAATTTAAGCTGGAAAGAGAGGCAAAAAGTAGTTGTTAAGAAAAGTGGGAGTAAAATTGTGATTGAGGATTGGAAAAAATAAAACTATCTGTCATTCTGAATTTATTTCAGAATCTAATATTTAAAAAGAGAGATCCTGAAATGAATTCAGGATGACAATTTGTATGGACTACAAATTAACAACACATATTTCGCAATTAAATGGAGTGGGTTCAAAACTTCAATCAAAGCTTAAAAAGTTAGGTCTGTTAAGTGTGCAAGACTTACTTTTGTATTTTCCTTTTCGTTATGATGACTTTAGTAATTTGGTTAGTGTGAAAGAGTTAGCGGATAAAGTTGGAGAAGGTGTAACTGTACAAGTAAAATTACAAATGATTAAAAATCGTCGTAGTTGGAAAAGTAAAAAAAATATTACAGAAGCAATTTTTGCTTCGGAAGATGGTGATATTTTAAGAGTGATGTGGTTTAATCAATCGTACTTAACAAAAGTCTTAAAACCAGGAAATGTTATAAATTTATCTGGTAAGGTTAAAGTTGATGCACTTGGGGTTCAATTAATTTCGCCAACTTATGAAAAATTTACTGGTGAGGAACAAACCCATACAGGACGACTTGTACCAATTTATTCAACTACGGTTGGGGTAACTCAAAAACAAATTCGTTTTTTAATTAAACAAGTGATTGAGTTGGTTGATAGATTAGAAGAATGGATACCAGATGGTTTATTGGAAGAATATGACTTGATAGATATAAGTAATGCTGTTGAAGGTATTCATTTTCCAACTGATGATATTGATTTAGGAAATTCTTTAAAACGTTTAAAGTTTGGAGAGCTTTTCACACTTCAACTTAAAGGTGAGTTAGCAAGAAGAAAAAGAAAAAAACAGTTTGCTCCAAAAATAGATTTTAAAGAAGGTGAAATTAAAAATTTTCTTAAAACTTTACCTTTTAATTTGACTGAGGCTCAAAAAAGGTCTAACGAAGATATACTAAAAGACTTAGAAAAAACATATCCGATGAATCGTTTGGTTTCAGGAGATGTTGGAAGTGGTAAAACGGTTGTAGCGGCAACTGCGCTTTTAAATGTAGCTCTAAATAAAAAACAAGGGGTATTTTTAGCTCCAACAGAAATTTTAGCCACTCAACATTTTGTCAGTTTAAAAAGTATGTTTTTGGATAATATTAAAATTGGACTTTTTACTAAAGATAATATTAAAATTTCTGGTAAGACAATGCTCGAAACAAGTAGTGCTGGCAGAAAAAGAAGAATGATTGAATTTATCGATACTGGGGTTGTTGATATTGTTATTGGTACTCATGCTGTTTTGTCCCAAAAAGTAAAATTTAAAAATTTAGGATTGGCGATCGTGGATGAACAACATCGGTTTGGGGTGGGTCAAAGAAAAATCATAAAAGAAAAAAATGAAGGGGTGCATTTTCTATCAATGACAGCAACACCAATACCAAGGTCGCTTGCCCTTATACTTTATGGTGATTTAGAAGTTTCTCAAATTGATGAATTGCCAAAAGGAAGAAAAAAGATTTTAACACGTTTGGTTCCTGTAGGGAAAAGGCAAAAAGCATATAAATTTATTGAAGACAAAATTAATGAAGGTAGACAGGTTTTTGTAATTTGCCCACTTGTTGACGAAAAAGAGGGAGGTGATAAAAAATCTGTTTTGGTAGAATATAAAAAATTAGCAGATGAGATTTATCCGGATTTAGAAGTTGGTTATTTATATGGAAAAATGAAGTTGGCAGAGAAAGAAAAAGTAATGGAAGACTTTAAAAATAAAAAAATAGATTTGTTGGTTTCAACGTCTGTAATTGAAGTTGGGGTGGATATTCCAAACGCAGCTATTATGATGATTGAAGGAGCTGAAAATTTTGGATTGGCTCAATTACATCAATTTCGTGGGCGTGTTGGTAGGGGGATTCATCAATCATATTGTTTTTTATTTACAGAGGCTAAAAATAGTGAAAGTATAAAGCGTTTAGAATATTTTGAAAAGCTTGATAATGGTTTTGAGCTTGCTGAAAAAGATTTAGAAACCAGAGGACCAGGAGAAGTGTATGGTAAAAAACAGAGTGGAGGAATGAAATTAAAAGTTGCCAGATTATCTGATAGAGCTTTAATTAAAAAAGCGCGGAAAGCCGCGCAATTTATAATGGATAATTTGAATAATAAAGAAAATACAAAACTTAAAAAACGAGTAGAAAAAATGGCGAGTGGTGTGCATTTGGAATGATTAAATTCCAATATATTCTAGTTTTTTTAAATTAGGATATTTGTCTATTTTACCTATATCTGCTTTTTTTGGTACACAAAAGCCAGAAATACGAAGTTCATTTCCTAAATATTCAAAATGCCAAGGTTCTCTTAAATTTGATTTAGAATTAAGACCAACACAAAATCCATTTTTAATCATTATTCCAATTAATTTTTGTTGTTCTTCTGGTATACAGTAGCCTTTGCTTTTTCCACCAGCATTAATTACACCATTACTTTTTAAAACTTTTTCATCACCGGTACTTTTACACGAAATATTTGATTTTGGAGGTGCATTTATATCCACTGCATTTCCTGCAATATGACTAGACAGAGGTCCTTGTAGTACTCCATTTTTTCTAGAAATATAAGTGCCTACTGTTTTGCACCGTGCACTTTTAACTGGTTTTCCATTTTTTAATTCTATATTAGTACAGTATTTATACCATTCATTGGCTTTTATATCTGAAGGTAGAGAATCAATGTTTTTTGGACAGCCACATCTTGGTACCATTATATTATATTGTGCTTGAGGAGATCGTCCTGCAGAGTTTAAGTTAACGGTTTTTCCATATTCTGTAACTGCTGTTGTAAAATGTTCTACAATATCAGCTCTAGCTGCTTTATTTTGTGAATATTTTAAGTTTGATAAATTTGCAAATGGCTTCCAATTTTCTGGAAAAATATTTCCAAGTTCTCCTTCATTATCTCCTGTTGTTAAATCTACAGGCATGTCAACTTCCTCAATGTATTCTACTTGTAGAATTTGAAATTTTATTAAATCGGGATTAATTTGATAGAGAATTATATACGAAGTCCATGCTATAAAAAGTCCAATCATTATTCTGGCTATGTTTTTTAGACGTGAGGCTGTAGTATTTTTTTCACCCTCAATTATTATGCTGGTACCGACTAGAATTATTTTTATTCCTTCAATAATTATCATTACAATCGCTAATATGCTTACAATACCAAGTGCAAAGGTATATAAATTTTCTATAAATTCAGCAAGCCATGGCATTTGTAAATAACGTCTGCCATAAGCATCGGTGTACATTGATTGGTCAGCAGGTGTAAAGTTAAGACCAGGCCAATTTATTTCAAGTTTTGGCTCTGATATATTAAATTCATCAGCTAAACTTGTTACTGTTGGATTTGTTAATTCAAATGTACAATTTTTGTAATTAACAAAATCGCCAACCTTGTGTTCACCTCCTGAACATTCATTTGAATCGATATCCTTAAATATTTTTGGTTCATCCAACTCTTTCCAATCGTATCCTGCTGGTATACTTTTGGGCATTCCCATACCCATATCCATCATAACAAATTTTTGTTCTCCTCTCATGGTGCAAGTACAAGTTCCCGAAGAGTCTTCTTGTGCATTAGCAGGTAGAATTATTAAAAAAGTAAAGGTTGTTATTAAAAAAGTTTTTATTAAAAAATTCATAAAGTATGTTTATTCTTCTAAAAGTCTATTTAAAATTTCCAATACATCCCTGTCTTTAGCTATGTATATTTTTTTATTATTTATAAATAAATTAAGACTACCTTTTAAATTTAATTCACGGGCCATGCTAAATGATTCTCCTATCTTTTTTATTGCAGTGTCGGATTGTATGCATTCTTTCATATATGATTCGGTTATTTCTAGTGTTTTAAAAGAATCATATAGTTTGTTATCATTAATTTTTTCTTTTGTGTTTGTTAATAAATCTATAAAATTCCAAAATTTATCTTTAGTTCCCACACAATATGATGTAACGTGAGCAATTTCATTATTATTTGACAATAATATGCTTCCACTTGGAGCATCTTTCCAGATAAGGCGTACTTTTTTAGGATTTTGCCTAACGAAAGACATTATTTTTTGTTGGTCTTCTTTACATTTTTTTTTGCAAACTCCAAAATTTAAGAATTCAACAATTGTTATTGGCGCTCCTGGATTTCCTAAGATTGGATCATTTTTTTCGATTGGTATGACAGTTATATCTGATTGTACGATTGCTTTTGTTTCTTTGTTTATTTTTATTTGTGAAGTTTGTTTTAGGGCTGTGATTACAAAGATGACTAATACAAAAATAGATAGTACTAATAGTAGGTATAGTTTTTTATGATTATTCATATTATAAGTTTACTTTATAAACACCTGTTTTATTTTTGTCAGTAAACAGCACTTTATTGCTGGTTACGTCATAGTTAATACTATCGATTGTATATTTACCATCAAGCGTAACAGGAGTTTTAGCACGTGTTTTTAAATCGATTTTATATAAATTATCATAGACATCATTTACTATTTCTGGTGCCATACCAGCACCACGTGGCATTGTTTGAGGAACTGCGCAATAAAGTGCAGTTTGACCAGCAAAAGTGCATTTGTCTGCCCAAGTATCTAAATTTAGGAGTGTTCTATTTGATCCTATATTATCTCCAAACGATGATGCAATCCACAACTCTGGTTTATAATCACTTCTGTCGCTATATGTACTAAAGAGTAATTGTTTGCCAGTCGGAGACCACTGGTGTCTAAAATCAAAACCTTCGACAACTAGAGATTTAAAATTTTCACCATGAAGTCCAACAAATAAAACTTCTTCTCTGTCAGCTCCTACAATATCACCTGTTCTGCTAAAAGCTAGTGTTTGCCCAGTTGGAGACCAAGTAACATCTACTTTATCAGCGTATTTACCCATTGGTTCTATTAATTTAGTACCTGTACCATCTGTTTTTACAGAAATTAACCAACGATTACTTTCGGATAAACCCATGCTTTTTGCTCCGATTTGGTCATCTTCTGGAGCAAAAGAAAATTCTTCCCAATGTTTTGGTACTGTTACTTGTTTGGTGTTCTCAAAATCATAAATTATATTAGATCCATCTGGGTATTCTATTACTGCTACATCTTTTCCATTTGCCCAGGCAACGTTATCTACATTGTAAAAAACTTTATTAGATAATTTTTCTGCAATACCTTCAGAATCAATTTTGTAAAATTTTCCGTCATTTGCGTTGTGATAACGTAAACTGCCATTAGGTGTAATTGCGGTGTGTATAGCATAGTCAGTTGTAATACGTTCAACAGCTTCTGGTCTTATGTAGGCTGGTCCTGGTTTAGAAATTTCTCCTGCAGTTGGTAGTAATACTGGTAGTTGGCCTTCTTCACCTGGTATAACTTCCGGTCTTTCACCTGCAGTTGGTAATCCAGGGATAGTTGTGGTTGAGACAGGTTGTATTGGTAGGGGTCTAATTATTGAAGTGCGAGTAAAAAGATAATAAAGTAAAAAACCAAAAAGACATGCAAAAGTAAATAAAATCATAGCTATTAATATTTGTTTTTTTCTTGTCTGAGTCATATTTTTATTTTAAATTTTTTAATTGTTGTCTTAGGTCTTTCATTTCTGTATCTATTTTTCTAATGCTTGTAGCTTTTAAAATTAGTTTTTGTATTTTTTTAACTATTTTTTTGAGTTTTTTTTCTGCTGGTTTTAAAGTTCGTGATATTGGTCCTATATTAAAAATTGGGTATATTATTATCCAAAGAGGGAAAGTAAAAAAAATTAAAATAGGTAATATAATAGTTTCTACGGTACTAAACATTAGTTTTGCCCAAGCTTGTATTCCATCTACTATTGAACCAACTTTTCTGGAAATTTTTATTAATGTAATTAATGATTTGATAAACTTTAAAATTGTTTTTAGTGGTTTTTCAGACATGCCAGAAATTTTTCCAACACCACTGTCAATTGCACAAATTAAAGATCCAATAATTGGTACATATTTTGCTATGTTTAAAATTGTTCTTTGCGCTCCGTTAAACAAGTTATCAGATTTACCTTTGTTTTTTCCTCTTCTCTTTTTTTCTTTCTTTAAAAGACGATATCTTTTGTTAATTTGTTGTTTTTTTTTATTTGTACCTTTTTTCATGTCTCTATCTGCTTTCCCCTGTTCTTCATCTGAAATTTTATTGTCTTTTCCTCTATTATCATCTTTGCTGGTAGACGTGTCAGTTTGATTAGTTCCACCTTCTGAACCTTCTGCATCTGCATAAGGTTTATAATTTTCTTTGTCAGCATTTGGGTCTGTTGGTTTTTCTTCTTGTTTTGTTGGAATCCCTTCGGTTAGTGTTTTTTCTTTTGGTTGATTAGTATTTGTGTCAGGACTTGTTTTATTATTATTGGGTTTTTCTTCTTGTTTTGTTGGAATCCCTTCGGTTAGTGTTTTTTTATTTTTATGTCTACCAAAAGATTTAATCTTATCCATCGCGTTTTGTGCACTCATTTTTAGACCCATTGGTGCATTTTTAATATTCTGTGCCCATTCTTGAGGTGTAAAAGTCGCCACTAAAGCTATTATATTTGAATATTGAGGAAGAACTTTGTACATGGTGTTTGCTAGTAGATCTGTTTCTACTATTATTGATAATACTTCTTGTATATTTTTTGCATTAAGTGGCATAAAACTATTTATTATCTAGTATAGTGTCTATGGCTGTTGCTAATTCTGTACAATCTTGTACATAAGCTTTGATTTCTTTACGTGTAAATTCTTCATTTATTTCAGAGTTTTGTTCTTGTTCCTTGATTTTTAATGCTGCTTGTTCTGCTCTTTTTTTAACTAATATTTTAAAATATTTTTTTATAACAGAAAATGAAGATTTTTCATCTAAGGCATTAATGATTTTTTCTTTTATACTATCTATTTCTGTTGCAATTAATTGTTGATTTGTGTTTTGTTCGTTTTGTTCTATTTTTTTTTTGGCTTGTTTGAATTCATTATTCCATTTTTTTGTAATTAAGTTAGCCATATTTTTTTATTTTAAACTTATTTTCTTATTTCCCAAGGTTAGGAAGTATTCGTTTTTAGTTTTTTCTTTTAATATATTTTCGGCAATATTTTTTTCTAGAATTTCTCGTATAGAACGTCTCAAAATTCTTGCTTCAGTATTTTTGGAGAATTTTTGTTTTACTATTTCTTTTAATATTTTATCTGTATAT
>Ga0075122_10000129_pt1 | contig 60100 bp, 44 predicted proteins | sample AntAceMetag02UKB_FD_69790 | JGI IMG/M metagenome (GOLD analysis project Ga0075122, IMG submission 69790) | Saline lake microbial communities from Ace Lake, Antarctica - Antarctic Ace Lake Metagenome 02UKB | ecosystem: Environmental > Aquatic > Non-marine Saline and Alkaline > Saline | place... | reverse complement strand
TGGCACATCTTGGGATCGACGCTGATGTCAAATGCTTTGATACCCTTTTTCTGGGGGCTCAAAGCGCATGCCTGGCGGAAGATCAAGACATTGACACGGCCTCTGTCTTCCAACGCGACGGTCAGTGATTGTTGAGTCTTCTCAAAATCAAAGGGGTCACAGACAGCAACTTTGGCCCCAATCGCTTCACAGATGGCTTGAATGCTGATTTTTGTAGCGACATCCCCTTCCAGTGAGACCCCCAGCCCCGGATGTGGCTGAAACCCCGTCATCGCAGTGCCACTATTGTCCAGCACCACCATGGTCATATCTGAGTTGTTATGCACCGCATTCACTAATGGTGGAATAGCCGCGTGAAAAAAGGTGGAATCTCCGCAGACAGACATCACCGGTTGGTCCATGCCGAACTGTTGCAATTTTCCAAATCCGCTGGCCAGGCCGGTTCCTGAACCCATGGCGTGGACCGTTTTGATAGTCTGAAAACCGCTGGGTCTGCGATCCATCGTATAACAACCAATATCACCACAAACAAAACCATTCTGGTTGTCCAGTCCCAATGCGACATTGATCGACCAGTAAGACGCCCGATGTGGACAACCGGCGCAGTATGCCGGTTCTCTGGTTGGCACCATCGTGGAACTGGCAGTCTCTGTTTTCTCTGCATAGACAGCAGGTACCGCCTGGTAGTCGATTTCCAGGATCTTTTCTAAGGCTGCGATCACCAGGTCGGGGTTGAGTTCGCCGATTGATGGAATCAGGCCATCTCTTTTGCCATAAACGGTTTTATTCCCGATGGTTTCTGCCAGCTCAAAAGCCAGGATTTTGATATTCTCTTCCAGAAAAGGGATCACCTCTTCCACAATCAAAATCCGGTTGGTTAACCCCAGATACTTCTCGATCAGTTTTGGCGGCAGGGGCCAGGTCGTTCCCAGTTTCAGGATCCCGACACGATCATCCACTTCCAGCAGTTTAACCGCTTCCCGGCTGTACAGGTTGCATACAGAGCTGGTGATGATCAGTAACTCTGGTTTTCCAGGGCCCCAATAGGTATTAAATGGTGATGTCTCAAAGACGGCGCTGGCCTGCTGCAGCTTCCGATGTTGGCGGGCATGCTTTACACTTACCGGTGAACTGGACATGGCTCCCCGTAACGGGTCCTGAGAGAGGCCATCATGTTTGAACCAGGCTTGCTTGTCGATCTCAGGTAGCCCTCCCAGAACGACATTTCCGCTGGCATGGGAAATACGGGTGACGCTGCGTACCATGACGATGCTGCCGAGTTCTTCTGAAAGCTCAAAAGCCCACTTGGTCATGTCCTTGGCTTCCTGAAAATCTCCGGGTTCCAATAGCGGGAATTCGATCATTCTGGAAAAATGGCGGGTATCACCTTCATTGACACTGGAGAGGGCGCCGGGATCATCACAGGCAATCACCAGCATGCCGCCCCGGGTGCCGGAACCTGCCAGATGCAGCAAAAAGTCTGATGCGACATGCAGACCATTCTGCTTGAGGACGCAGATGGAGCGCAACTCTGCAAAGGAAGCGGCGGCAGCTACTTCCATCGACACCTTCTCGTTGACTGACCATTCCACGTAAAGGTTCCGCTCATTCGAAACCGAGGCTAGGGCTTCAATAATCTCGGAGGATGGGGTTCCCGGATAACCAGCCGCCACACTCATTCCTGCCTCCAACGCCCCTCGGGCGATGGCTTCGTTGCCCATCATCAGTTGGCTGAACCCTTTCCGGGTCTCGACTAGTTTTGTCACTCTGACTCCGTAGTGTTAATACGGTTGTTTATTCTCAGGTCCATGGAGATCATTTCAGCATCTCCATGCCTTTATCATAGGCTGTCAAATTCAGGGCCACATTATCGGCGGTCATGGTCTCTGAGATGACGTTCTCGAAATCCTCCCGGCTCAGTGGCAGTTCATTGGTAGCTGCCAGAGCGCCCAGCAGCATGATATTTCCGAAAATCGGATTCTTCATCTGGGACATTGCTTCATCGGTAGCGTTAAGAAACCAGGCCTCACTGGTCAGGTCCTTGATCCAGCCCTGGATCTCATCCAGGGAGGGGTAGTTCTGCTCACCAGAAATGACGCCCACCGAGTGGATCGGGCGGGTGTTGCACAAGACTTTCGCATTTTCATTCCCGTATTGCGCCAGAACCCGAATGGCCTCGGTGGGCTCGAGAGCGACGATCATATGGGCCCGGCCTTTTGCGATCTGAGGAGAATAGCATTCTGACGACGAAATTCTGAGATGACTCATGACACTACCACCCCGCTGGGATGCACCGAAAGTCTCGCCGATGGTGATAGTATAACCATTTTTGGACAGCATGTTCCCCAGGACTCTGGATGCCATCACATTCCCCTGCCCACCCACGCCGGTGATAATCAGATTATAAGGGTCATACTTGATATCTTGTTTTTCCATTATTACACAACCTCCCTTTTTTCATTGGCCCCCACAGGGCAGATTGATTCACAGACCCCGCAACCGGGGCAGATCGCTTCATTACCCATCAGCATGTAACGGCCATCCTTTACCTGTTTTGTAATCAGTGTCATTTGGCTCCTGCTTGTTGCACAGCTTCCGCGGCTCTTTTCTTTTTGTTCCCGGCGCCCAGGGTCAAATGCTCAAGGCTTTCAGCTGAGAATTCGTCCAAGACCAGATACCCTTCTGCAACCGCCTTTTCGACCAGCTGTTCCCCTTTTTCTGTGCGCATAATCAAGGTATTCCAATCTGAATTGCCTTCCAGCGCACCCACCGAAATATCGGCCCACTCTGCGGTCATGTCCGGGCATACCGAACAACCATGAGGGACAATAGCTCGAATTTCATCCAGCGGGATCTGAATTTTTCCGCTTTTGGTTTTGATCTCAAAGATTTCCGCCGGTGGTGGCGGCACGTCCATGCCTATGATTGTTTCAGGATCGACTTTGTCAGCCAGCAGGTCCTGGAATTTGCGGGCATCAAGCGACCAGGTGCAAAACAGTCCAATGGTCAGTTCAACAGGGTCTTCAAAGCCGTCATTTTTCAATGGGTCCTGGCGCATCTGGGCGACTCCTGTTAATTGGCAGGCTGTTCCCACAACCCCGAGATTTCGATGTCCATCGGCTGCTGCTCTATTAAGACAGGAAATAGTCGGTGCAGCGGTGTACTTGGTTGACGCGCATGCCAATACGTCAGCCGCACTGCTAACCAGACGGGCAACGGGTTTTCCATTTTCACTGTCTGTCAGGACAGCTCCCTGAATCAGACCACTTTCTAACGCTTGTGTGATCAAGGCTGAGACGGTACCGCCATTTTGAAATTGGCCGTTGCCCAGTTTTTCACCGGCTTTGGCAGCCGTTATGCGGCGGTAAATACCCAGTGCATTGCCCTGATACGGTTTTTGAAAATAGTTTTGTGCCAACCGCTCAAAATCCACTCCGGTTTTCGGACAATGGGCATAACATCGACCTTGTGTCAGATCACAGTCAAATATATGTGCGACTTTACCGTTGTGCGCCTTAAAGTAAGGGCATAGATCCACACAGGCCCCACAAACAGAACACAGGTCTTTGGACAAAACCTGCTCAATTAATTCTTTTGAACCACCCGTTTGCATGATTGAATCTCCTTTGAAACGGTCTAATTAATAGTTGTTAGCCTTTGATGCTTTTCTGGCATGATCGAAAATGGGTGCTGCTCTGTCAATGAGTTTTTCAGCGGAATTCATCCAGGTTTAACTCATTCCGCTATCAGTTAATTCGAACTGTTTTTCAGGTGTTTGTAGCTGAATTCACAACGGGTTTGACTAAACTTCCTGGAAATCTGGTTATCTAAAAAGCCTGCATTTCTAAATGACCGGGATCTTATATTGCTGTTATTAAATAGAAAAAATTCTGTTTCAAATATTTTGGCTTCCATGTCATAATAGTCACATCAACACTCGACTATGGGGTCAGGCTTTGCTTATTCATTGAAACTCCAATAAGCAAATAAGCAAAGCCTGACCCCACACATATTAATCATAGGAACTCAGTAAATTAAATGACAGAAAACCAGCGAACACTAACCGGCAAACAGGCCAGATATCTAAGGGGACTAGGGCACAGTCTGAAACCTCTGTTACAGGTCGGAAAAGCCGGGATTACCAAATCATTCATGCATCAGGTCGGCAGTGCTTTGGAAACCCATGAACTGATCAAAATCAAGCTGATCAAATCGGCTGCCGGGGATGTGAAAGAGGCCGGAGCAAAGCTCTCAACAGGTGTACCGTGCCAGATTGCACAAACCATCGGGAAGACATTGCTGCTCTATAGACAAAGGAGCGAAAATCCGACGATTGTCATTCCAGCATGAGGTTTCGGGGACATCTTATCGGTGGAACAGTTGCTGGAGCGGCCGTTGTCGGGATTGCTGTCAAAAGCGGAATTATCGCAAGCGATAATTTTTCCCTGTCCGCTCTGGTTGAAATAAGCACGTTACAACAGAGTGACATTTCTGCAGCGATCACGTTGTTTCTGCTCACCCTGATGATGTCTCTTTTTCCGGATTTGGACACCGCTTCAGTGCCTCAACGCTGGTTTTTCAGGTCTGCATTCGTGTTGCTGGCGGTCCTCTTGTTTCTCAGACAAATGGACACGTTTGCCATCGTCACCTTCGTCCTGCTCTTGCCTCTCCTGCATCGCCATCGAGGGTGGACCCATTCCAAGCTCACACCTTTTGCCATTTCGATCCTGATTATCGCCGTCACCATTTATCTGCGCAACCCTCTGCTTGGCTTTAGTGGATTCTCCATCGAACAGGTTGTCTCTTTGTTTCAAGACAACTGGATCATCGTTCTGGCCTGTGTCTGTGGCCACTATACTCACCTGCTTCTCGATGCCCGTTGAAGTTATCTGCCAATTCTCATCCATCCCACAGTAGAGTACCTTCATCATCTTTCCTCTAAAAATATGTTCAATACCGCCACAAATGCCATCTCAATCTTGATTTGACTACTCCTTTCGATGTCTATACTATTCTCTTGGCAACAGTATGGTATTACGGTCCCGAAATTATTTGGATGGCAACCAGGCGTGCTCGGATGAGGCCCCAACGCAAAAATTGCTCTGCCGTATATGATCCCGGTATTACCTGTTGTGAGTCCCTCTGAGACAGAATTGAGATTGAAGCGTGGCATTCAATTGATCATGGTCCTGCTCTCCATCCGGTCAGGGTTATTTTTCAGTTAATCCACGATCTTTATAACGTGCAAATCGTATAGGAGAAATGATTATGAAATTTCGTCTTTTTATCATTCTACTGTTTGCTCTATTGCTAACGTCTTGTGCAACAGATGATTCAGATGAGACCACATCTGCAAATTCGAGTAATCTACCCTGGGAAAAAATCTCATGGGAAACCGCCGATGATGGACAGTATGCAAATTTCACCTACCAGGATTTGCAGCCTTCCTGTACAAACGCTCCCGGGACCAAACCGGAATTTGCTTTCTTTTTCAGGCAAGGGGCCTCAGACAATTTGCTGGTTTATTTTCAGGGAGGCGGTGCCTGTTGGCATGTGAATAATACAATCACTGAACCAACATGTACACAGGAACTGAGAAGCGAGGAAACAACCGCTTATTTTGACTTGATCGGAACAGGCGTCGTCAAAGGCCTGGGGGGTATCTTCAATTTTGCCAAGGCGGATAACCCGTTTCAGGATTGGAGCTTTGTCTATATCCCCTATTGCTCCGGGGATCTTTTCTGGGGAGCGCAGGACACTGTTTATGGAACTGATACGGTGCGTCACCGGGGACATGTCAACACCCGGGTGGTGATTGAATGGATGAAGAATAAATTTCAGACATCACCGGATAATATTTTTGTGACGGGAGTCAGTGGGGGCGCTTACGGTGCCATGGGCAATTTTCCCTATATTAAAGAGGAATTCAGCGATTCACAATTTTATGTTTTTGCTGACGCCGGGAATGGGGTCTTGAACGATGATTTTAGGACTAACGGACTGACGCAATGGGATATTCAAATACCGTCATCAACCACGATGCCGGGGTCGACTTTCACCACTTTGGACGGTCTGGCTCCGGAAGACCTTGCCATCTCAAGTTTTTACGCTGCTATAGCCAACCACTATAGTACTACGAATTTTGGTCAATACACGACTGCCTGGGATAACAACCAGACCTATTTCTATAACGTCATGCAAAACATTGACGTTACAAGTGACTGGGATGACATCACCAGTGACACCGTCTGGTGTGATTGGCATGATGAGATGCTGGCTAACGTGGCGGCAACCAAGACTCTTTCCACCGAGGACAATTATAAAACCTATATTGCGCCGGGTGACGTCCATACGATCCTCATGAGTTCTGACATGTACACTGAGACTTCTAATGAGGTCGGTCTGATGGACTGGATTAACGCGATGCTCACCGATGGCAGCGATTTTGATGATGTCATGTGTGTCGACGATGATTGCGATAAACCGGCCAGTTGTCCGGACTGTTCATAATCCCGGTGTATGCGAGAGGCGCTTCGTTCCGGGCTGATTCCTAATCGGAACGATCCTCATTTTCTTTACTTCCTGGTCCCCATTTCATCTATTGTCCAAAAATGGCTTGACTGGACAATAGATAAAACTAATTTGTTGTGCCTGCAAACCCACATCGATCGATTCTAAAGATTCTGCTTTGTCTATTGTTTGCCTGTCCGTTCAACCTGAAGTTTAATAATTCAGTCGATGCTATTTTTATCATCGATTTGAAGGGAAATGTCATTGAGATAAACGATAAAGCCTGTTTGACTCTGGGCCTCGATCGCAACGAAATACTCGGGAAATCGCTGGCTGATTACTACTTATATGACTCAAAGATAGACTGGAATGAGACCTTTAAACAGATGCAACAGGAAAATCAGTTTATTTTTGGGGGCGATACCAAACGTAATTTACCCAGATGGGAAAAAAAATCGATGTGCTACCAATGAATCAAATAAACGCATTGCTGGAGGGATCCGTCATTTGCATCAATCTAAAGGAACACGGTTCTTTTGTTTTGATTGCAAAATTGAATCGAATCAGGTATATAAAATAAAGAAACGATTCATTTAACCTTGGGGGAAAATTTATGAAAAATTTTAAACTTAGCGTGAAGCTGATTGGTGGTTTTGTTGCGACTGCTCTGATCACTCTGATTGTTGGACTGGTTGGGTATGTTCAACTATCGAGTATGGTCGGTCATGTTGATACGGTCGGCAAAGAGGATATGCCGAAAGTAGTGTCCTTGCTCCAGATGGAAAGCAACCTGAACGGGCTGATGATTGGTGTGAGAACCCTTATGTCGCCGGTAATCGATAAAGAGACACGTATGGCTCAGTATGACGTTCTGAACGAAAAGAGAGCAATGTACCAGAAATATTTCAAACAATACTCCGGGTTCAATCAAACCTCACAGGAAAGCAAATTGGGGAAGGAATTCATTGCCGAAGTTGGAAAATGGGCCAAAAGTAACAACCAGGCAATTGAAACCTCCAAAGAACTTATGAAGCTGGATATTCTTGAGCCGCAAGCGTACATGAAAAACCTCTGGATGTTCACCAGCGATCATTACAAGCTGGCATCCAAAGTGGGTGAATTGTTGGCATCCGGCAAAGAATTTGACGGGGGAACCGATCCGACAGCATGCCGATTTGGAAAATGGCTGGGGTCCTACAGCACTACAAATTCTGAGATTAGCAAGATTCTGCAAAATGTAAAAACCCCGCATAATCACTTTCACGAATCCGTAGGCAAAATAAAAACAGTGGCCAGCCAGAGGCAAACTGGTATCGGACTGAAAGTATACAAAGATGAATTGATGCCGGCAGCTGAAAATGTTTTTGGTCACTTTAAAAACCTTCGGGATGCCGCCACCGCATCAGTGGCTGCTTTTACAGAGATGAATCACATACTGATAACTGAGTCTGTGCAAGGGCAGAAGAAAACGATGGCGGTCATGGATCAGTTGACTAACCTCAATCTTGAAGATTCTGAACAGGCGGTTCTTAAAGCGGGAGGGGATGCATCATCAGGGAAAATATTGGTGATCATTGGAATTATAATCGGCGTAATCGTTGCGTTAGTTTTAGGAATTATTTTGACGCGTGAAATCACCGGTCCAATTTTCAAAGGCGTGGCATTTGCCCAGGAGCTGGCGAAGGGTAATTTCTCAGAACAACTCGATATAGACCAGAAAGATGAAGTCGGGGACCTTGCCGATGCGATGAAGAACATGGCCAATGAGCTTAATATTGCGATTGGTGATATCAATTCCGTGATGTATTCAGTCAAAGATGGCGACCTTTCCCGCACTGTTACCGCAGACTTGTCAGGGGATCTAAACCTGCTCAAAGAAAGCATCAATGAATCTATTACCATGTTGGGTCATACCATTGTTCAAGTCGTTACCAATACCGATCAAGTCAATTCAGGATCTGCTCAAATATCCAGTGCATCACAATCGTTAGCGAGTGGAACTTCCGAACAGGCCGCAAGTTTGGAAGAAATCAGCTCCACAATGTTAGAAGTTGGCAGCCGGGCAAAAGCAAATAATGAAAATGCCAATCAGGCGGCACAACTGACCACTCAGGCCATGGAGATAGCTAATCGGGGGAATGAGCAGATGAAGGAGATGCTTTCCGCTATGGACAAAATCAATAGTTCGAGTGCAGACATTTCAAAAATTATCAAAGTTATAGATGAAATAGCCTTTCAGACCAATCTCCTTGCCCTGAATGCTGCGGTGGAAGCAGCGCGTGCAGGGAAGTATGGAAAAGGTTTTGCGGTCGTGGCTGAAGAGGTCCGAAATCTGGCTGCCAGAAGCGCAGAAGCTGCAAAGAATACGACAGAACTGATTGAAAATTCGGTCAAAGAGGTCGATTCAGGTGTCATTAATGCCGGAAAGACGGCTGAAGTGTTGAAAGAAATAGATGAGGGCATTACCAAGGTTAACGATTTAGTTGGTGGGATAGCTGCTGCTTCCCAGGAGCAAAGCAACAACACCGCAGAAATTAATACATCGCTAACCCAGGTCAACAATGTTGTTCAACAGAACTCTTCAATATCAGAAGAGGCCGCTTCCGCATCTGAAGAGCTGAGTTCACAGGCGATGGAACTGCAGGCACTAATGGGTCGTTTTAAAGTGACCCAGGCAATCACGGGACAAAAGTCAATTCAGACTCCGATTTCGATGCAGCAGGATAGTCCACCTGAAAAGGTAGTCGGGGCTCCCAAGATGATCACGTTGGATGATGACAACTTTGGGAAATATTAAAAGGAGAATTTATGTCATAGTTAGATTTTGATGATCTCAATGAAGAACTCGATGAAGATGCCCTGAAAGATAGGTTTCTGACTTTTCATTTGGGAAAAGAATCATATGGGCTCAGCAATGTCCGGAACAGTTCAGAGGACTCATTATGCACAAGTATAAAATTGAAGATTTCAAGAGTGCTTTTAAATGTATATTAAACAATAAGCAGGTCCGAAGCGATGAAAATTATTTTTGATTATACCCTCCCGTAAGGTCTATTCCGTTCCTGAAAAATTCAAAAGGCGAATGAAAATCGTTACATCTTACATTCGTCTAAATCCAATTATAATAATACTTTGGAAGGATTATGATCCTCTTTTCAGTAATTGGCCTTTAAATAACGGGGATATTGTGGTAATTCAGTGATTAAAAATTGACTAGTTTGAACCAACATCATGACTTGCGAAAAAAGTGCTGCGCAAAACAAAGTAATCGTATAGCTATTCAGGACCGGTAACAGGTAACATAAAACGACCTGCGAAACATCAAAAAAAAATCTCAATGGAAGTCTTTAAAAAGCTATTAAAATCGGATCGGACAATTGATGGAAGCCTCAGTGCCGACCCCGAAAAGCTCAGGCGGGCGAAAAGAAGGCAAGAGAGAGACGAGAGGAGAGCGGGGGAAGAAAATGGTAAGGCTAAAAATGAGATGCAGGCCATTGATAAAAAGGTTGAGCATATTTTAAAGAAAGTGGAAAAGGTCAGATCCATGAATCCGTATTCCCCAAAATTTTTGGGTGAAGACATTTTGTATCCTCAAAAAAAACGAAAACTGTTTGTGCGGTCGAACAAAATCCTTAACCTGGTGGATTTGAGAGACGAGGTCAACAAGGCTTCTGAGATGAAGAAAGTGAACACTGCCCGCAAAAAGATTAATCAGCTGTTGAAACGCAATCGCTATAATCCGGAGTTGAGAGCGTTGAATGGCATACAGCTTTTTAATGATACTTTTCAAAGCGGACTGGACGAAAACAAACTGAATGCACTGCGAAGATCGATGGTGGAAACTGCTTCGGCTATTCATAATGGCGGGATTAGCATTTTTAACGTCAACTGGTTTATTCGAATATATCTGAAATATCTGGAAATCCTGCATCGGAGAATCGCCGCTGAATACAATGTTATCAAAACCAACTACCACTGGCAGGTAAAAGCCGCTGCTGACGAACTACATATCGCCCTCATGCAGGTGACCAGCATGCAGGGACTTCAAAAAAACATGAGCGGTTTGACCGTATTGAATACGAGGCTGAAGGACTCGGTCTATACATACAACTGTATTACTAAAGAAGAAATTACAGAAGCATCCCATGCCATGGTCAAGGGGGAGAACCAATCCATCGGGTCGGGTAAAACGGCAAATTATATCATCTGGGTCATCATCACCCTGAGCTCACTTTTTGCACGGATACCTATCCTGGAAAATCTGATTTCAGATACAATGAGCGCTATCCCGGATATTTCGAGAGAACTGACCTTGCAAAAGAAAATGGTGGGAACGGCCACCAGAATAACAAAATATCAATTGGCTCTCGCAGAAGGGGACAGGGCAATTATCTCTCTGGCTGCCAAAAATCTATATAAACGGTGTCAAGACATTATCAAAACGTACCTTAAAGGGGTGACCACCTTTAAGAAGTCCTATGAGGTAGACCCATTTCTGAAAGCTGGCTGGATTGTCAAGGAATCAAACGGGCTTTTTGATCCGTCAGACTATAGACAAATGTTGGAAGAAGCTCTCGAACTGATGGGCACAGTTATCAGATTCTCATTGGACGTCAAAGACTCTCTCGAACTGGCCACCAAACTCCAGAAAGATATCTCTGAAATCATGATGGAATACGGATGGCTGAAGTAAGGGACAGAACTTAGCAGGCATTCGGATGCCGGAGTTGTTCATTCCATAGGACGTTATAAAGAATGAATTATCGAACAAAGCCTCATCCAACATCCATCCGACTCTCTTCAAACGTGGAACCCGGGATGGACAGCGGGTAAGCGCATCAAGCTGCAGCGTTCTTTAATTGCTATTTGTAACGTGAAAAAAAGTCGCTGCGAGCGTTTTGTGCCCGAAAGGCATCTTCTTCAGGGTCCCGTTGCTCTCCTGGTGGATTTTCGAATCGTTTTGAATCAATTTCTTTGATAAAACGGGACGGTTCGTTATAGAGCCATTCTCCGTACTGCATACGCGTGCGTGGCATACTCAGGCTCAACATTTTTCTGGCCCGTGTCAGAGCAACATAAAACAGCCGTCTCTCCTCCTCCAGGCTGTCTTCCTGCACAGCTCTGTGGTTGGGGAACTGCCCATCTGTCAGCCCCACAATGGCCACGTAATCAAACTCCAGGCCCTTGGCCGAATGCACTGTCAGGAGGCTGATTTTGCCGGAGTCCTGGTCCAGGTCGTCTGTATCTGTAAAAAGGGACACATATTCCAAAAAATCTGACAGTGAGGCGCTGCCAGTCTGTTGTTCTCGTCGTTCACTGTACAGATAAAGGGTATTGATAAATTCAAGGAAGTTGTTGACTTTCATCTCCCGGATCTGATCTACCTTTTCGACTTTTTCGATTTCTGCTTTTATTCCGACTCGTTGAAAAAAGTCCTGGAAAACCTCATGGTAGGGTCGTTCGATCAGTTTCTCGCGATATTCGGACACCAATGCCACAAAGGCCGCCACGCTTTTTTTGGCTCTGGATTTCAGATCATCCATACTATCTGCCTGCTCCATCATTTCAAACAGTGAGAGTCCCCGTTCGATTCGGGTTTTCGTCAGTGCCATGATGGTATTTTTTCCGATATCCCTTTTGGGGTAATTAATAACTCGAAATAGACTGACCTCATCTCTGGTGTTATGCAGGAAGCGCATATACGCCAGGCAATCCTGAATCTCCTTGCGGTCAAAGAACTTTGTGCCCCCAATCAGCTGATACGGAATACCCGCGTCCCTGAGTTGCTCTTCTATTGCCCTGGATTGGAAATTGGAGCGATAGAGGAAGGCGAAGTCGGACCAGGATGCCCCTGTCGAATATCGATAGCCATTCATATTGGCGACCACCTCTTCCAACTCCTCCCGGGGATTGTCTTCTTCAGTCCAGCGAATCAGCCGGCCTTCATTTACCTGTGTCCAGAGGTTTTTCGACATGCGTTCCCGGTTATTGGCAATCACGTCGTTGGCAGCATCAAGGATGATATGGGTTGAGCGATAGTTTTGCTCCAGCTTGATCACTTCCGCCTCGGAGAAATCCTCTTGAAAATCCAGGATATTTCTGATGTCTGCGCCCCGCCAGCCATAGATAGACTGGTCATCATCACCTACGACGCACAGCTTGCGGGTATTCTCCGTCAGATAACGGATCAACTGGTATTGAACGCGGTTGGTGTCCTGATATTCATCCACCATAATATACTCATATCGCCTCTTCAGCGGCTCCAGTTCTTCTGGGAACCGTTTGAATAGATCGATTGTCAAGTGAAGAATGTCTTCGAAATCCAGCGCGTTACACCCCTTTAAAACGCGATTATATTCCTGATAAAGTTTGCCCGTGACCTGGGCGAAAGCGTCAAAAGACTGGTTTAGAAAATACTCAGGTCCGTCACCTTTTCCTTTGGCCTTCATGATTTCATAAAAGGTCGCTTTCAAATTATAGGTCTGGGGATCGATATCTTCATCCTCATAGATGGTTTTCAGCGTCGAAAGCTGGCTGGCGGTGTCGAAAATCACAAAATCCTTCTGGTAACCCAGCAAGTGGATGTATTCTCTCAGAAAGCGAACGCAGAGGGAATGAAATGTCGTGACCGTTAACCCCTTTGAATTTTTCGGTAGTAGCTCCTTGACCCGTTCGCGCATTTCTGCAGCGGCTTTGTTGGTAAAGGTCAACGCCAGAATTAATGGAGGTGGCACTTTACAGTTTGACACCAGATGGGCGATCCTGTAAGTGATGACACGGGTTTTGCCACTGCCGGCTCCGGCCAGAAGGAGTACAGGTTTATCGATGGTCTTCACAGCTCTATGCTGCTCCGGATTGAGGTGTGTGAGATCGAGTTTTTTCATGGGTTGGGATATGACAGACAAATCGGGAAAGAAATAGTGGATGAATATTGAATTATTAGCACCCGCCGGCAACTTAGAAAAGCTGAAAATTGCCATAGATTATGGAGCTGACGCTGTTTATATTGCAGGTCAGCAGTTTGGACTGAGAAGTGCCGCGGATAATTTTTCCACATCCGAAATCGAGCAGGCTGTGAACTATGCCCATGCCCGTCAACGGAAAGTGTATATCACTGTCAATGCCTTTCTACATGATCATGAACTTGAGCAATTACCTGAATTTCTGCATATTCTGGAGTCATTGCAACCTGATGGTGTCATTTGTTCTGATATGGGCGTTGTGGCTTGCGTTCGGAAACATACCCGTATTCCGATTCACATATCCACCCAGGCGTCCGTGATCAATAGCGGACATGCTGAAATGTGGAAATTGGCTGGCGCAAAACGGATTGTCACCGGTCGGGAGGTGAGTATCCGGGAAGCTGCGGCTATCAAGCAAAAAACAGATCTGGAAGTGGAAATGTTCGTACAAGGTGCCATGTGTATGGCATATTCCGGTCACTGCACACTCTCAACCTATATTGCGGGCAGAGATTCAAATCGGGGCGGGTGTATCCAAAACTGCCGTTTTCATTACCATCTATATCAGGATGACAATCCACCCCTCAGCACCTATTTCCTGAGTTCCAGGGACCTGTGTGCTATCGGTCTGCTGACAGAATTTATTGAAGCCGGGATTGACTCTTTGAAAATCGAAGGGAGAATGAAGAGTAATCTCTATATCGCATCCACAGTCAGAGCCTATGCCAACGCACTGCGGGAAATTCGCGATACAGGTTCGTATCGAAAAGCGTATTGGCAGAAGGAGCTGACTTACATTCCGCACAGAGACTATACGGAGGCGTCTTTGCTGTCCCCTGCCGGAGCAGATTCAGTCTATAACCGGCAGAAAGCTTCGCATAATGAGTTCAAACTGGCGGGGACAGTGCTGGAAGTTGATGATGAGCGTCAGCGCTTCGCTCTGCACGTGAAAAATAAGCTGTACCTGGGTGATGAGATTGAAATTATGCCGTTTGAGGGGGAGATCATCCAGTTGACTCTCTCGAGCCTGACGAATCTCGCAGAGCATTCCCTGGATTTGATCCAACCTGGCAATGTCTGCTGGCTACCTCTGCAGGAGAAGATTATGCCTCGCAATGTCGCCCGTATCCGGCGGCCTGTAGGCTGATCACGATTGATCACGGCCGGTTCCGCATTTCCAGCAGTCTGTAAACTGTTGTTCCAACTCCTCTCCGCAATGGCTGCATCGCCAATTAGCGTCTTTCCGGGCTTCGGAATTGGGACGGTCTTGGTTCTCTGACAACATTTTCAGCAGGTTCTCCGACATTTCCACATCCTTGGGCAGGACAAAAAGGTGAACGCCACGGGTCACCTGAAAGTTCGGCATCATGCCCCCGCAGTCATCTTTACTGATGAGTGCCTCAATCCCGTTTTCGGCCAGCAGCCCCTTGGCGATCTCTCCATCCAGATCGTTGGCATATACTTCAACCTCTACATATCCATTCAGCATCTCTCCCCCGCTAAACAGGTTTGTTGTTCTTGTTGTGAGTTGGGTCTATTATAACAGAAAATATGGATAAAAGCCATCACCCAGAGAAATTATCTGAGGAAAGCGACATGAAATAATGGCCCCAATACTCATCTGGTTTCCGGGGACCTGGATCCTCATTTTCAAAAGTGGTGTAAGTTTTAAGGGTGCTACTTTCTTTAGCGGGGATGGTTTATTTCAGGTGATCAATCGATCATGAATCTATGGAAGTGATTTGATTTCAAACAGAGTCACTTCCGGTGGGGCCAGAAAACGGATAGGCGGTCCCCAGGTTCCGGTTCCGCGACTGACATACAGACGGGTTTCAGCATCTAGTTCATACAGCCCGCAAAGATAGGGGAAAACCAGTTTGACCAGGGCGGTGAATGGAAAAATCTGTCCTGCGTGGGTATGCCCGGAGAGTTGGAGGTCAAAGGATTGAAGGCTGGAGGCCTCGACCCGTGGTTGGTGTTTGAGGAGGATGGTGAATCGTTTCGCATCGGGCTTCGGCAGGATCTGTGTTTCTGAAACAAGGACCCCTTTTGCGAATTGCGTGACAGCGGGATCATCGACGCCCACCAGTGTCAGAAAGGGACTGATGCGAACGGCTTCATTCCGCAGTAACCGGAACCCGGCCTGATTGATGAAATTTGTGCTTTGCTCGATGCCGGCAATAAATTCGTGATTTCCGGTAATTGCATATTTTCCCATAGGAGCAGGTAGAGACCTTAGGATAGACGTAATTTGCCGACCATTTCTAAACCCTCTATCCAGCAGATCACCAGTGCTGACGATGATATCCGGTTTCTCTTTCTGGACGATTTGGAAGATATCTGTGGCCATTTTTTCACCAATAATGGGACTGAAATGGACGTCTGAAATCTGGAGTATTTTCAGCTCCTTGATTCCTTCAGGAATTTTCCGGGAGGTAATGGTGACGCGCTCAGTTTTTAAATGCCGGGCTTCCTGCCAGCCGTAAAAGAGGATGAACAGACTGAGCCCCATGGTGATCAAAAAAACCATGCGAGATGTTTTTAAGGCGTACGAATATCCCAAGCGGCTTGAGATGAAGAGGGCAATATCCGCTGCCCCATGGATCATCAGAAACAGAAATAGAAAGGCAAGCCAGCTGAATCCGGTGAAGCTTGTCAGTGTAGCCAGAACTTCAGGACCCTGCCAGCTGAAATAAAATGTTGCCACCGGTGTCAGGATGATTGTTACAAGTAATAACCGCACCAGAACCAACGGCAGTGACTTCAAGGTGGTAAAATGGCGATGTTTGCGAATGAAATAGTAATTTAATGAGCTATATACCGCTATTACGGTAGTCAGAAATAGAATGAATGTCAGAGATCCGTTCATGTGATCATCGACTCCATGATGAGATTTGTGTGCTACATAAATTTGTTAAAAAGCCTGTTTGCAAAAAAGCATATCAGTCATTTTTCATTCATACCATACTGGAGTTAAAAAGTCCGGAGACTATCCTGTTAAACATTGGTTGGTAAGAGATACAAGGTGTCTGAAATGCTAATAATGATCTTGACGTATCATCATCTACCGGACAAAATAGAATGACTAACCTGCACAATACCGGTTGGATTCTCTGGTTCCCAGTTTTTTTTCTGGATGGTACCTGACATATTGAGGCGTCGCTTCATCATTAAATTATCGACTATGAAAAAACTCGCATTTTTGATTCTGTTTTCGTTCCTGTTGACCCCGGTTACCACCTTTTCAGCTATTCCAGGGAATTATGAAGTGATTATTCCTTTTTCAGCACCACCAGCCAATTCTCTGGACCAGGTGACGATCCATGAAGTGTTCGCATTCGACTGTGGACACTGTTTTGACTTTCACAAGCACGAATATAAAGCCCTGAAGAAGCATTTTAAAAACAAGGTCAAGTTTGTTCTGCGTCCTATTGGTTGGCGGGGACCAGATCCCGGCAGATTGTACTTTATCGCTGAACAAAAAGGAAAAGGGGAGCAGGTTCTGCTGATGACGTTTGATTTCATTTTTAATAAAGGGCTTGGCAAACAAATGTTCAACAGGGATAAGCTACAATTTGTAGCCCGTCTGAATGGATTATCAGAAGAGTTCAAGACGATGATGGATAGCCCGGAAATTGTTAAAAAAATGAATGAGAGTATGGATTATGCACGGGAGAAGAAGATCGATAGTACGCCGACATTGGTGATCGAAAATGTGATGATTCCGAATCGTCACCATTCAAATCTCGTGACAATCATCAACGCACTTCTGAAAGAACCTGTACAATAATTGATAAAACCCGCAATGCACAATCTGCCGTCTTATCTCAAAATCTCCAACTTCTCCCAGCCCTTTTTATTAACCACCAGCACTATCAGATCCGATCATGAATATCACAGAAACAATTGCCACCGAGACAGCTCTATCTGAAAAACAGATCACAAATGTGATTAATATGTTAAACGATGGGAACACCATCCCATTTATTGCCCGATATCGCAAGGAAAACACCGACAACCTGGATGAGGTCCAATTGAGGTTGATTCGCGACCGATTCGAATATATCTCTGAATTGGAGCACAGAAAAGAGGTAGTACTGAAATCAATTGATGAGCAGGATAAATTGACAGATGAATTGGCACAAGCCATTCAACAGGCTGCAACCAAGCAGATTCTGGAGGATCTCTATCTGCCGTTTAAACCCAAAAAAAGAACCCGTGCTACTATAGGCCGGGAAAAAGGCCTGGAGCCATTGGCAGAATTGATGAGAAATCAGGAAAACAGCGCTACCTGGTTGACCGCCTACCTGGCGGAAAAGGGGGATGAGATCGAGGGGGTCGAAGCGAAACAGAGAGCGCGGGATATTCTCGCTGAATGGATATCTGAAGATGCCGGCATTAGGGATCGAATCAGGGAGATCAGCCGGGGTGAGGGTATCATCAAAACAGAAGTACAGAAAGAGTTTGCTGAAGAAAAAACAAAGTTTGAGATGTACTACGACTATAATGAACCCATCAGACTCATTCCTGCTCACCGGTACCTGGCTGTGAGACGTGGGGAGGAAGAATCTGTGCTGAGGATTCGGTTCGAACTACCGACTGAAAGTAATCTGGCAGTGATCAACAAAAAATGGGTCGATCTGCAAAAGAAGGAAGACGAAGACTTGCGACTGGCAATCATAGATGGCTATCAACGCCTCATCGTCCCGTCTCTCGAGGTGGAGTTGCGGCTTGAGCTGAAAAGCAAAGCGGATGAGGAGTCCATTAAGGTGTTTGGCTAGAATCTGAGGAATTTGCTTCTGGCGCCTCTGGGCGGTACCCGGATGATGCTGGGCCTGGACCCGGGCTTTAAATCGGGGACCAAAGTAGTGGTGGTGGATGATACCGGGAAATATCTGGAAAAAGCAGTCATCTTTCCTACTTTTTCCGAAAAGAAGGTTCTCGAGGCAGAAAAACTGCTGGACGGTCTTTTGCAGAAATTTCCGTGTGAATTCATTTGTATCGGCAACGGCACGGCGTCCAGAGAAGTGATGCAGTTTACCCGGAATTATCTGAAAAAAAAATCGAAAACAGATATTCAGCCGGTCATCGTCAACGAATCCGGAGCCTCTGTTTATTCAGCTTCAGATGCTGCCAGAGAGGAGTTCCCGGATCTGGATGTGAGTTTCAGGGGATCCATCTCCATCGCTAGAAGATTCCAGGATCCCCTGGCGGAACTGGTGAAGATAGACCCGAAATCTATTGGTGTGGGCCAGTATCAGCATGATGTGGACCAGAAAAGATTGAAAAAATCTTTGGACGAAGTGGTTGAATCCTGTGTCAATTATGTGGGGGTTAATCTGAATACCGCTTCAGCTTCCTTGCTCTCCTACGTCTCAGGGTTGAATAATACGCTGGCCAAAAATGTGGTGGCGTATCGAAACGAAAATGGGGCCTTCAAAAAGAGAAAGGAGCTGATCAAGGTCCCTCGCTTTGGACCGAAGAGCTTCGAGCAGTCCGCCGGGTTCTTGAGAATCAAGGATGGGATAGATCCCCTGGATCAATCTGCGGTTCATCCGGAGAACTATAAAACAGTTCAAAAGATGGCTGAGGACTGTAATTTGTCCGTGACTGAATTAATCAGGAATAATTCTGCATTGGACAATTTGGACATCTCCAGATATAAGTCAGACAACGTCGGCCATCTGACACTGCTGGATATCATTACAGAACTCAAGAAACCGGGTCGGGATCCTCGGACTTCCTATGTCGGGGCACAACTCAACGATGATGTGCAGACCATTCAAAACCTGGAAGTGGGGATGTCTTTAGAGGGTACCGTGACCAATATGACTAAATTCGGTGCCTTTGTGGATCTGGGAGTACATCATGACGGCCTGGTTCACATCTCGGAGATGTCCAATCATTTCATCAAAGACCCGGGGGAAGTTTGTGGCGTCGGGGATATCGTCAAAGTCAAGGTATTGAGCGTGGATTTAAACCGTAACCGTATCGCTCTGACCATGAAAACAAAGCCGTCTCCCAGTTCGGGAAAGAAAAAAAAGGTAAACCCGATTCCCCCAAAACCGCTCACCAGCGGAGAAATTGCAACTGATTTAGAGAAACTAGCTGACAAATTCAAAGGCCTTTGATTCGTTGCCGCTATCAGAATTTGGAGGGCGGTGGGTATCATCAACTTAAACTTGAGGAGGCTCATGGTTCGCTTACTGAAAAAAAATCCAAAAGTTGTTGTCCCCGTTTTTCTTATCTTCTTCTTTTTTTCCCAAACCACACGGGCAGCTTCAGGATCGACTGAGATATCCTGGATGCTGCTGATTTTCGGGTTGATTGGGGGCCTGGCTCTGTTCCTGTTCGGCATGGAACTGATGAGTGAAGGCATGAAGAAAACCGCTGGCAACCAGATGCGAGCAATTCTGGCTGCCTTGACCCGCAATCGAGTCATCGCCCTGCTACTGGGAGCCTTCGTGACCGTGGTTGTCCAATCCAGCAGCGCCACGACTGTCATGCTCGTCAGCTTCGTTCAAGCGGGGCTTCTGACATTTGTTCAGTCCCTTGGCGTAATTCTAGGAGCAGATATCGGTACCACGGTAACCGCCCAATTAATTGCCTTCAAGCTTACGGATTTCGCACTGCTCATATTGGCTGTAGGGTTTTTCATTCGCATACTCGCAAAAACAGACAATGTTAAATATATTGGTGAGGCGATTCTCGGATTCGGGGTACTGTTCTTCGGCATGAAACTGATGAGCGACGCCATGAAACCTTTAAGAGCCCTACCCGAATTTATCGAGCTGGTGAAAGAACTGGAAAGTCCACTCCTGGGGCTTCTGGTTGGAGCCGTGTTTACTTCAATGATACAAAGCAGTGCTGCTCTGATCGGTATTGTCATCGTTTTAGCCCAGCAAAGTTTGATCACACTAGACGCAGGTATCCCGCTGGTTTTTGGCGCTAATAATAGGTACTTGCGTGACCGCTGGACTGGCAAGCATTGGAACCCATCGAGATGCCAAACGGGTTGCGTTGGCGCATGTTTTATTCAAAATTGTAGGAGTTGGTCTGTTTATTTTTTGGATCCCGACTTTCGCCGAATTTGTCAGAGTGCTGGCCCGGCAGTTCGATTCGGGGACTGCGAGACAGATCGCCAATGCCCATACGATATTCAATGTCAGTCTGGCGTTGATCTTTCTGCCGTTTACAGGGCTGTTTGCCAAGTTGATCATGAAAATCTTGCCGGAGGAACCGGTAGACCCGGATATTAAACTCGATACTTGGTCTCTGGACGATAACAGCATCACCACGCCCGGGATTGCTCTGGACCTGGCACGTACCGAGCTTTCCCGTATGGCCAAGATAACCGGTCGCATGCTGGAGGCCATCATCCGGCCCTTCATGTCCAACGATCCCATGCAGGACAAGCATTTTCCAAAATTGTCGTTGATGGAAGGGGTTGATTTGCGGGAGGAGAAGCTCGATTTTCTGGATGAAAAAATCCGGGACTATTTGATCCAGGTTTCCCAGCAAAGTGTTTCTGATAAACAGGCGGTGGAAATTTATGGGATGATCTCTATTGCCAGTGATATGGAAAACATTGGAGATTTGATCCATCGGAACTTGAAACCGTTGATTCCAAAGAAAAAGGAGCTCTCGACAGACTTTTCCGATGAGGGGAGAGAGGAGCTGATGATCTACCATGGAAAGGTTATGAAGCAGATCACCCTTCTGGAACAGGCCTTTGGGGAAGTCGACCTGAACAAGGCGCGCCAGATCATGGCATCCGAAAGAAGCTATCTGGATCTTGAACTTCAATATCGCACAAAACATCTGAATCGGCTTCTTCAAGAAGATGAACACACCAAAGAGACCCATGAAGTTCATATGGAGTTGATGGATATTCTAAAACAGATTGTTGTCTATTCCAGTAATATTGCCAATAATTTCGCCACTATTAAAGCCTGATCGAATCGAATGCCAGGCTGTGCGTTGCCTGCTTGCACAGCCTGACCAGATTACTCCCTGCCCTGAGCCCGAATTTGACCCACCACTTCTCCAAAGCCGCCTTAAAAAGATTGTATACAAGCGAGAACCGGGCTTTTCCTCGCGAGTAATTTTCTTGACAGTCACTCATAAAAGTATAGAATAGTGGTATCATTTTATATTTATTCTGGTGATGTGATCCCTATGATTTGATATGTGTCACGGGAATGGATATAGTGGTTACAGCGGGTCTTACTAAAAATCAAATTCCTTGTTCAACAAAGAAAAACCGACATATTGGAGAGTCAACATGGAAATTTCAACGAAAAATAGCGGCTCTTCTATGACACTGTTTCTTCATGGCAATTTGTCAATCAGATGGGCCAGCGAATTAAAAACCGCACTGCAGGACTGTTTTAATGCGAGCGATGTTTGCCTGCTGGATCTTTCCGGTATGACAGCGATTGATCTGTCGGTTGTACAAACGCTTTATTCAGCCTGGAAAACCGCGGAAAAAAACAGCTGGCAATTCAGTCTGGAGGGGGAACCTCCGGATGAATTCAAGCAGTTTGTATCCGATGCCGGTTACGGGGATTTTGACTGGTTATGTTTTGGATTAAAAGATCCAGACTGAAAACTTGTTTCACCGTAATCATAATAAGGTTTCAAATCAATCCTCCTATTTATGAGTTCATATAGTGCTAATTAAGAATCAAGGCAGCGCTGAAGGGCAGGTAGTCCTGAACCCTGGGGACCACTATGTGACCGATAAAAGACTTGTTATCTCCACACTGCTCGGATCCTGTATCTCCGCGTGCCTATATGATCCGGTGCACCACATCATGGGTATGAACCATTTTCTCCTCAGTAGCAAAGTATACCAAAAAAAGGATTCGATCATCACGTCAGATGCCGGTCGTTATGGACTGCATGCGATGGAAATTGTGATCAACGGTATGTTGAAGCTGGGTGCGGAGCGGAAGTCTCTAAAAGCAAAGGCTTTTGGTGGTGGCAGTGTGTTGGGGAACGGTAACCAGTTAAATAACTACTTTGATGTGGGAGAGGTTAATATTCTTTTTATCAAAAGGTTTCTGAAAAGCGAGAACATCCCGCTAGTGACATCAGATCTGGGCGGGAACACCGGCAGGGTGATTCGTTTTGATGGTTCTGACTACGCTGTTTATGTCAGGAAGATAAAACAGACAGATTCAGTCCCTGTTGCTATTCGCGATAAAGAGTACCTGGAAAAGCAAGTCAAAGAACAAAAAGAAAAATCAATCGATATTGAATTGTGGTAATTGGGAGAGTTGATGCAACAGACGGTTTCACTGCTTAAAAAAGATTTTTTACGCCTGAGCGACTTTATCAACCGGGAATATGGTATCAAAATGCCTCCGGTTAAAAAAACGCTGCTCGAATCCAGGCTGCAGAAAAGGCTGCGGAAATTGGAATTGGGGACATTTCAGGAATATTGCAACTATCTGTTCAGTGCGCAGGGCCTTCAGAATGAGATACCTCATTTTATTAACAAGATAACGACGAATAAGACCGATTTTTTTCGTGAACCGGATCATTTCGATTATCTGGTTCAATATGCAGTGCCGGAGCTGATCCGATCAGGAGTTGTGTCCCAGAAAGAATTGGAAATTTGGAGTGCCGGATGTTCAAGTGGAGAAGAACCGTACACTCTGGGGATGGTCATCGATCATTATTACGATCAGCATCCAAATCTGAAGACAGGATTTTCCGTATTGGGAACCGATATATCCCTTGAAGTCTTAAAAACCGCGCAACGCGCTGTTTACCATGAAATGCGCATAGCACCGGTTCCTATGGGTATGCGCAAAAAATACCTGCTGAGAAGTAAATCCCGGGATAAAGAGGTGATTAAGATTGCGCCCGAACTTAGAAGACAAATTCGGTTCGAACAATTGAATTTCATGGATAAAGAATTCGGTTTCAAAAAATCCTTCGATATTATTTTTTGTCGTAATGTGATTATCTACTTCGACAAACCGACTCAGGAGGAGATATTAAATCGGCTTTGCCGGCATCTGGTAAAGGGCGGATACTTTTTCCAAGGCCATTCAGAGTCCATTCAGGGGATGAGTCTGCCTCTGAAAGCGGTATCTCCAACAATCTATCGTAAATGTTGATTCCTTGCCGGGAAAATTATTGGGTGTTCAGAGTGTCATTTGATAGGCAGACCTAGTTGTGAATTGATCCAGCCTTGACCATGCTTCAGGACGTTGAGACCTGATGGTTGAGAGCATTTTTTAAATGGACCCGCAATAGTTGGGGGTCTATTCGTATGGCGATTAAACAATGAAAAAAATCAGAGTGCTGATCGTAGATGATTCGGCCGTTGTCCGTCAGACATTGGAGCAGGTGCTTGCGTCTGATCCAGAAATCGAAGTCATGGCCACGGCTGCGGATCCATACGCAGCGGCTGCTAAATTAAAAGTAGAGATTCCAGATGTCATTACACTGGATGTGGAAATGCCCCGCATGGACGGAATTACCTTTTTGCAGAAGCTAATGAGTCAGCATCCTGTTCCTGTGGTGATATGTTCAAGCCTGACGGGTAAGGGGTCAGAGACAGCAATCAAAGCTTTGGAATATGGGGCTGTGGAGATTATCCATAAATCTCAAATCGGGATCAAAGATTTTTTGGAAGAGTCCAGAATTATGATCTGTGATACAGTGAAGGCTGCAGCGCAAGTTCGTACTAAACCCATTTCCAAAAAGGCTGAAACCCTGGCTCCTGCCAAAAAATTGACTGCAGATGCCATGCTTTCCAGAGCCAGTCCCAAAGCGATGATACAGACTACCGAAAAGGTGCTGGTGGTTGGAGCCTCCACCGGTGGGACCGAAGCCTTGAAGGTTTTTCTGGAGGCAATGCCGCCTGACTCACCGGGGATTGTAGTGGTCCAACATATGCCAGAAAATTTTACAACTGCTTTTGCAAACCGCTTAAACGGTATTTGCCAGGTGACGGTTAAAGAGGCCCAAAATAACGATTCCGTGGTTCCGGGTCATGTCCTCATTGCGCCCGGGAATCGCCATACGCTTCTCAAACGCAGTGGCACCAGATATTATGTTGAGGTCAAAAATGGTCCCCTTGTCAGCCGACATCGTCCATCGGTGGATGTACTCTTTCGTTCCGCCGCCCGTTATGCGGGCAAAAACGCCTATGGTGTCATTATGACAGGCATGGGCGATGATGGAGCCCTGGGGATGGCTGAGATGAAAGAGGCGGGGGCGGTAAACTTTGCTCAGGATGAGGCCTCCTGCATTGTTTTTGGAATGCCGAAAGAGGCGATCAGTAAAGGCGGTGTAGATCACATCCTGCCTTTGGACCGCATTGCCGGAGCAGTCACACGGGCTATCCGTTAATAAAAAAGGTCTTATGCGCATGTCCTGTCAGATCAACTGATCGCATGTATTAGAAAAGTTCTGGCCTGATAGCAGACGGACGCACGGGCAACGTCGCAATCCGAATATTTCTGACCCATGTCAAAACAGATATTGTGGCTACTGAAATGGAAAATAAAAAAGAAAAAAAAAGAAAAGACCGGTCGCAGGAAAAGGGTCATGTAAATGTGTATCGGGAAAATGTGGCGATATTCCAAGAAGAAGCCCGAGAACGGTTGAGTGAATTGGAAACCGTGATGCTGGAACTGGAAAACAGACCGGATGATTCGGATCTTGTGAACCGTGCCTTTCGAGCAATGCATACCATCAAAGGGTCTGGTGCAATGTTCGGATTTGATGAAATTGTCTCTTTTACACACGATATTGAATCAATTTACGATCTTGTTCGCGAAGGTCAGATTGAGATGACTCTAGAACTGATTGCCCTGACACTTCAGGCCCATGATCAAATCCACAAAATGCTGGCGAATCAAGGCGCTGAAACTGAAGCAGAAAACAGTGTCAGAGAATCCCTCACCCAGGCTTTTAAATCTTTTCTGTCCACTGGTGTGGCAGAGGGCCAAATAGTTGATCCAGATGACGCAGGGATGATTCAGTCTGAGGACTCCGGCGATATAAGGACTTACCGCATTCGCTTTTTCCCTGCCATTGATCTGTTTGCTGACGGGACCAATCCAATTCTGCTGTTAAATGAACTCAAAGAATTGGGAGACTGCCAGATTACTGCCAGATTTGATAAAATTCCCGAACTGGATGAGATAGATCCAGAGAGTTGTTACACCAGTTGGGATGCGATATTGACCACCGGGCACCCCCTGAACATCATCGAAGATGTCTTTATCTTCATTGATGATTCCAGCGATGTGACTATCGAGTTGATAGAGAGCGATCATGCCCTCGAAACTGTCCCTTCCGCTAAAAAAATTGGTGAAATCCTGGTAGAGCGAGGGGATGTCAATCAGAAGGATCTGGAGGCGTTCCTGAAGAACCAGGAACCCATCGGTGAGAAACTGGCTGCGGCGGGAATTGCCAGTGCCCCTCAAATTAAATCCGCTTTGGCGGAACAACAGACTCTCCGAAAACTGAAAGAGAGTAAAAAACAGCTTGATACGCTGTCCAGCATCCGTGTTCCCGCCAACAAGCTGGATAAACTGGTGGATCTTGTCGGAGAGCTTGTTACCGGACAGGCCCGGCTGACTCAAATTGCTAATGCCAGTGACAATATTTCACTGGTGTCAATTGCAGAAGAGATCGAACGACTGACGGCCGAACTGCGGGATAATACCATGAGTGTCAGAATGCTTAACTTTGAGACGACATTTAATAAGTTCAAACGACTTGTCAGGGATCTGTCCCATGAATTGGACCGGGAAGTGATTCTCAAGACTGCAGGTGGCGATACGGAGTTGGATAAGAAGGTCATTGAACAGTTGAACGACCCACTGGTTCACATTATTCGCAACAGTCTTGATCATGGCATCGAATCCCCCGCTGACCGAGTCGCCCTGGGAAAATCCAGAGAGGGGACCATTGAGCTGTCGGCTTCATATGCAGGCGCCCATGTGCTGATTCGGGTCAGGGATGATGGCTTCGGTCTGGATACCGATTCCATCCGGAGTAAGGCTATTGAGCGGGGATTGATGAGTGCAGATGCAAAACTAACTGATAATGAGATCCATGTCCTGATTTTTGAAGCCGGCTTTTCAACTGCAGATAAGGTTACCAATGTCTCTGGTCGAGGCGTGGGGATGGATGTCGTGAAAAAGGCCATCGAAGCTTTGCGCGGCAGTGTTGACATAAAAAGCATCAAAGGTGAAGGCACTTCCATCACCCTTAAGCTCCCTTTGACGCTAGCGATTATCGATGGGTTGCTGACCAACGTTGGTAGTGAACATTTTGTAATTCCGCTCTCTTCTGTGAAAGAGTGCATTGAACTCACCCGGGAAGACATAGAGGCTCGCCATGGAAGGCACATAACCAATATACGGGGTAAAATCATTCCCTATATTCGGTTAAGGGAACAATACGATATTGTGGGTGAGCCACCTGAAATTGAACAGATCGTCATCACTGAAATTGAAAACCAGCAGATCGGGTTTGTTGTGGATCATGTTATCGGTCAGCATCAAACGGTGATTAAAAATCTCAGCGAGGTCTATAAAAAAGTAGAGTTGATCTCCGGAGCCACCATTATGGCAGACGGTACCGTCGCTTTAATACTGGACATCAATAAACACCTTCAGTATGTTGAGAAAGAAAGCCTGGCACAGGTTTGATGACCTCAGACTCTGATGGGTCATTCAATCCGACGGCCATTAATATTAACAACTTGCTGAATTAAAAGACCCGAATCTGGAATGGAACTTTTAGCCGACAACTTTCTATCATGGAGACAACTGCTCAGCCAGATCGTTGCAGATCTGGATACATTGACCCATCAATCTGAAAAGAGTTATCAAACCTTTGCGACCAACTCTGAGAACATCAGAGTGAGTAATGATGAATGCGCTGCCAGCGCAAATCTGGTTATCCAGAGAATCGAAGAACAGCAGGGATTAGATATCAATTTGTTCGGTGATTTCCATAGTCGTATATCGGCCTCTGTTAATAACACTCTTTCTGATATTACAGGCAGCCTGGGTTCGCTGCTGGACAAAGTCTCTGAAATTCAAGACCTGAAGTCCACACTGGAGGAGATTAGCTATTCAATCAAGAATGTCAGCCTGCTGATGAAGATAAAAACCACAAAAATGGGGAAATCAGAGTTTGATCATGTGGTTAAGGGGCTTGAAAGTCTGGCCCGTCAGATTAAAGAGAATACCGAGGGAATCAATATTTCTGCACAAGAGGCATCCGAAAACATCTCGCTGACGTTCGAACAGGTTGAAGAAAGACAAAGCCGGTTCAATCGCTTGCTAAAACCCAGTCGAGAACAGATAGTATATTTGTTGGAGGAGTTTGGTGATATTGCATTAAATACACAAAACAAATGCAAGCAGTTAAAAACGCTTTCGGGTCAGAATGACCAGAAAATAGAATTTCTCCAGAAAACTGCCGTTGTTCAAACCCAGTTTCTAAAAGAGATGCAAGTTGTGCGTCAGGTTTTGCTTGAGGCCGTTTCAAAACTCTCACCTGAAATAGTTGATAAGGAGGATGGTTATGAAATCATTCGGCAGACGATCAAATCGACTACACAACAGATTGCACAATTGAACAAATGGAATCATGAATTGGAAACCGCTGGTAATAATTCAGTAGAGAATCTTGAACATCTATTACAGGCAGCTGAGGAGCAGATTGAGGCAGCAAAATCCATGGCTGAGAGTGTCTCGGCGAGCCGGGAAAAACTGGTCGTTTTTGAAAACGAATTTAAGAGTATCTCCACAACTACCTCCTTCAGTGAAAAAAAGACCCGGGAACTGCTTGAAGCCATTTCCAGTATAAATGACAACGTCCATAATGTTTCAGCCCAGGTAGCTCAGATCGATATCGGGCGGAACGATCTGGAAGCATTGACCTACAATGCGGTTTTCAAAGCTGCCAAAGTCGGTATTCAGGGGAAAGTGATGGAGTCGATTACAGATGAAATAACGGGCCTCTCCAGGGAAGTTCACTCAAAAGTGACTGACAAAGCGGACGTTATCAAATCAATTGTCACAAGTTCAAAGGAGTTCAAAGGGTCACTGTCCGATAAACTGAACCAGCAATTGGACTTTTCAAAAGAGATCAATCACAAGATTCATGAGCAATCTCAAGAATATTTTGAGGATACTGAAAGCGTTGCAACGATACTGGAAAAAACGCAGCAGTTATATGACCGGATCAATCAGTATCTGAAGGATGAATTGGCTGAGCAACATCTTCATGACCCGCTACATAAAATCCATGCCCGGATGACAGATATCGTGGCAGAGATGCAGTCGCATTCTGAGAAACCCGTTAAAATTCCTGAACAGGGATTTATCACCAGACAAACCCTTTTAACCACGATTTCAGAATAACCTCCCGGTATTTCAACCCCACTCTTTTTCATCGGCGGGCAATTAGTATAGCTAAATAGGTAAAGGGGTCAGGAGCATAGAACACAGTCTCACAAGAAGACACAAGAAACAGAAAAATTACAATCAGAAAAATGAGAGTCCATTTTTTCATTTTAAAAATCGGTTTCTCGTTTGGGAGTCTCCAGGTCGATGTTACCTGAGTTCCAACGGGTGCCTGCCAGAAAAGGTGAGTCGTTTCTATGACCCACTGGATATTAATGATAGCTGGCCTCCGGGTGGAAACAGACGATAGCTGCTGTTGTGCCTGTGGGATAAAACTCAAAGCCTTCTGTCAGCTTAATTCCCAGCAGTTTTTCAGCATTGAGAATCTCAAATATCGGCCTGTTGTTTTCAATATCGGACATGACTGGGTAACCGGGTGAATAACGAGCGCTGCTGCCTGAAGGATTCTTAAAGACCATCTCATTCAGGATCTGGTTGACATGCTCTGCCATATCCTCGGCAACCCTGTTTGACAACCCCTGCAACAGAAGCGTGGATTCCTTGTCCTCTTTATTGAAACTCTGGATCGCCCTGTCTACATCCGGACCGGCAGTAGTTAACTGCAGACCGATGACATCATCTTGATCCGGATTGAAAAAACGGGCGACATTGAAGATATCCTTCTTCCCCTGGCCAATCACGTCGTTGAACGTCAGCGTCGCCAGTGGTTCCCTTGAGTTGGGGTCCAGAATAGTGACGGATTCGTTTCCGGCTCTGCAAGGATAAAGTGCAAAAACACCCTGAGGTTTTATCCAATCATTTTCGTCGGCACGCTGGATCCATTCATTCATTTTCTCTGTCAGCATGTCTGGGCTGATACCTTTCTTCTCCCAACTCCGTTTCCCCCCATATTTCCAATTCAGTGAGAACAGTAGTTTGCTGTTGATGTGGTCTCGAAAGTCCGTCAATTGGGTTACCTGTTTACGTACCGATGCGAATGAATCTATCTGGATGCGAGACGAATCAAAGTCCACGACCCTCTGTGGCAGCGTCTTGAAAAGCGCTTCTTTCTGCTTTTTTAAATTCTGTCCGGTTTGATACGCTTCCTTCAGAATTTTGCGGTTCTTAGCCAACAGCTGTGCTGTCTGACTCGGTTCGTTAAGTTGATTCAGATAATTGACCCCGTCCATACCAGAGCGGCAGTAAAATACGTTGTCTCTCATCTCAGTTTCCGAATCTGCACTCGCCATGGCGACGTAGGCCGCATGACGATTATTGACGGGTGCGCCGCCGATCAGAATTGGGATGTCATCCATCTGCCGTTCTTTTAAGAGAGCTGAGACGGTGATCATGTGATTGGAGGTTTGGACCAGCAAAGCGGACATGCCAATGGCCATCGCCTGATGTTCCACAGCGGCATCAATAAACTTGGCAATTGGAACCTGAACCCCCAGATCGATGACTTTGTAACCGTAATTTTCCATCAGGGTTTTGCTGAGATCCTTGCCAATGCTGTGCACGTCCTGATAAACCGTTCCCAGTACAATGGTGCCCTTGGTGCGGATCTGAGATTCGTCTCCTGCAGAACTGCCTTTCATAAACGCTTCCAGAAATCCCATCACCTGTTTCATGACGTCTGCTGATTTCAAGAGGTGGGGCAGGGAGACCATGCCCTCTGCGAAACCACTCCCTAGTTCTTCCATGGCCGGCATCAAATGGTCGTTAATCAGAGAGAGGGGCTCCATCTCCCTGATAATTTCTGCCACATCAACCACAATCTTGTCGCTGTAATTATATTCAAACTCACTCACGGACACCTGCCCTTGAGAACGCTCTTTGAATCCATCCTTGATCTTGGCACAGATCGCTTCGGGAAGATCCAGTGTGTCATAGCTGACTTTTTTAACCTGGGTCGCGCCCTGTTTTTTCTGCAGTGCAATCTCTTCCAGTTGAGAGAAGGCATCCATATCGTGTTCAAGAATGATGCGTCGCCCAAGTTCGTAATCCTCCGCAGGCAAAACATCTACCGGCACATAATGGTTTGGATTGACAATCGCTGCGTCCAATCCTTTTTTGCGGGCCTCATCCAGGAAGACCGAAGTGAGTACCTTGCGCATGTAGGGTTTCTTGCCCAGGCCGTTTGTCAGGTTCCCTACGCCGATGATGGTTTTGAGATCACCATGCAATTTTTTTATTTCCGGAATGGCGTTGATGGACTCCACAGCGAAATTCAAGCCGGGTTCCGGCTCTGCCCCGATTGGAAACGCATTGATATCAAAGATCAGCTGTGACGGCTTGATCCCATGTTGATTGATTGCTTTATCCATAATCTGTCGGCTCAAATCAACTTTTTGAGCCGTTGTCACCGCAGGGCCTTGTGGGCCGGTAGTTAATGCAATATAAACCGGGGCGTGCTGCTTGGTCACGCTCAGCACGGCGTCCACTTTATCCAGACCCGGGGCGTACTCTTCCATCGAAATTGAATTAATCAAAGGTCGTCCAGGATAGTTGCGAATAGCCTGCTTCAAAGCTTCTACATCGAAGGAGTCCATGCACATCGCTCCCGGAAAATCTACTGTAACGTGCTTGACCACCTCTACGAGAGTCGATACGGTATCCACGACATTTGAATCCATGCAAACGTCGATGATTTCGAGTCCCAGGTCCCGAACCTGCTCATTTGCCACCTCTTCCAATGCTTCATGGTCGATGGGGTCTGATTCTTCAACCGCAATCCGTACTTTTTTAGAGCCCCTAACATTCAATCGTTCCCCAATCCGTATCAGGGAGGCGTCACTGTCCAAAAGTATCGCCTGCTGAGGACCTGAGACATAAACCCGGGTATCAATCTCTCTGGGAACCGGTGTGATGCCTTTGATCGTTTCGCTAACCAAGCGAATATGCTCAGGCGTAGTGCCGCAGCAACCCCCTACAATGTTGACCCCATAATCTGCCACAAAATGTTTCAAATGCTGGGCCAGGTCTTCGGGGGTGAGTCGGAAAACGGTTTGTCCGTTCTCGGATTCAGGCATCCCTGCATTCGGGACCACAGAGATAGGGAGCTTCGAGTATTGGCTCATTTTTTCGACGGTGGTCGTCATCTGCTCGGGCCCCAGACTACAATTGATCCCGATCGCATGCACGCCGATGTCCTGCAATGTCACAATGACCGCTTGCATATCGGTATGAAAAATCTGCATTCTGGCAAACTTATCAACCGTTACCTGGGCGATAATCGGCAGGTCAACCCCCCGTTCATGCATCGCACGCTGAGCACCAAAAATCGCAACTTTCAGCTCCAGGATATCCTGCTGGGTATCGAAAATCAGCAGGTCAACACCGCCATCGACCAATCCCAGCGTCTGCTGGTAAAAGTTCTTCTCAATCTGGTCGTATGTTCCTTTTTTTAAATCGGCATGGGTATTGGAGAGCACCCAGTTAGACGGCCCCAAGGAGCCGATCACAAACAGCGGGCGACCATCATAAGCGGCGTCTGCCTGATAGATTTCCAAGGCTTTCCTTGCCAATCCGGCGGCCTGTTTATTGAGATGATACGCGAAGTCCTCGACCGAGATCTTTTTTAAATTCAGGCCCCCCTCCTGCACGGGAAACTCGCTCAGATCAAGATTCGCCAGGTTGAATTCCTGCAAGCGCAGTGGGGATGCGCCAAAGGTGTTTGTTTCAACCCCATGGGAACCGGCCCTATAATACTGCAGATGTAGATCCATAATATCTTCAGGCCTGGAAAACACCACTAAATCGGATAACATCTGAAATTCCTCCCCACCATATACTTGAGCTCCGTAATCAAAGCTCTGAATCATGGTGCCCAAGGCGCCATCGATGATCATTATCTGCTTTGACAAAAAGTCATTAAATGTTGTTGGAGTCATTGGAAGTCCGGTTCATGGGGTTAATCGGTTAACTGTTCTCGATATTTTTTCAAGTCTATGAAATAGTGAGGCTATATCTCCTCACCAGTCTGTCACTATGGAAATTGGTCAGAAAGGGAGACCTGTCTGAAAATGTTTGTAACGTTTGTCGTTGCTACTTTTCCAGAGCGGAGATCATCCCCTTCAGTGTCTCATAGTCTCTGGCAACTGGAATCTGTTCATACTGTGCACTGATTTCTGCGGGGGGTTGAAAAAATATCCCGTGATCCGCTCTTTGCAACATCCCCAGATCATTGAATGAATCTCCAACGGCCAGAGTTTGAAAATTTAGTGACCTGAAAGCGTCAATGGCATGGGTTTTGGCATCATTCATCCGCAGACGGTAAGATGTGATGACATTTCGCTCATCAACTCCCAGCTCGTGGCAGAAGATGGCTGGCATTTTCAACTTTTTCATGATGGGACGAGCAAATGCATCAAAGGTATCGGAGAGGATAATGACCTGACACTTATCCCTGAGCCAGTCGAGGAAGTCCACTGCTCCGGGAAGCGGGTCCATGGTTTCGATGGTATTCTGGATATCTCTTAAGGTTAGTTTTTTCTCCGCGATAATTTTAAGACGAATTCCCATCAATTCATCATAATCAGCAATATCCCGAGTGGTTAGTTTCAGTTCCGAAATTCCGGTTCTTTCAGCAACATTTATCCAAACTTCTGGAAAAAGGACCCCTTCCAGGTCCAGGCATGCGATCAGCATCAATCTACCTCTTAATAGTTCAAACAGATTATGGAAAAATAACGATCAATGTCATTAACTTAAGGATTTCGAAAAGACAAAAGAGTGTCTGTCAGGGTCGCTGTTTCAATCACTATTGAGTAACAGTCCGACTGAAGATTGATGAGTCAGTCAGAAAGGGTTGTGCATTTTTTGTCTGTATCCTTATAGTTTAAGGTAAAAATGATACTATGCCAATCACCTTAGAACGCAATCACTTCTGAAGAATGTTCAGATCCGGACTCAGGCAGGGAGTTCAATCCCGGTAAACCATTTCAACAAGATTAGCGCTTCCTCATCATTCGCCTATTTGGTATAATACCCTCTCAGAAGGAATCTCGGAATGGAGCGCAGCCCTTTCAGCTGATGAAGTTAAAAATGCCGTCTATCCATATTGATTCCGGGAACCCTTGTCATAAGTGCTATCGCAGTCTATATTACCTTGGAGAGAGTGGCCGCGATATCCAGAGGGATAAACAATTTAGTGGAAAACCATCATCATCAGCAGAAGCAATTCGATGCGCTTTGAAGAAACAAGACCCGCGCTTTCAGAAAAACTGAAGCTATTACCGGATCAACCAGGGATATACCGATTTTTTTCCAAAGACGGAAAAATTATCTATATCGGTAAGGCGAAAAACCTGAAATTACGCGTACGTAGTTATTTTCTTGAATCCCAGCAACTCGACTATCGGATCGTCAATCTGATTCCGAATATTACCGATGTGGAGTGGATTGTCACCCATACCGAGGCAGAAGCCCTCATCCTGGAAGACAAACTCATTAAGGCTCACAAACCAAAGTATAATATTCAACTGAAGGATGATAAATCCTACCCCTACTTCAAGCTCTCCATCGGGGAAAGATTTCCCCGTCTGAGCCTGGTCCGCGAAATCGTCAAGGACGGTTCCCTCTATTTCGGACCTTACGTCTCCGTTACCCAGACCCGTGCAGCCTGGCGGATTATCAGAAAGCAGTTTCCCCTGCGTCAGAGCAAAATGGTTCTGGACGGGTCCAAAACATATCGCCCCTGCCTCAACTACCAATTGAAGAAATGTTTTGCACCCTGTGCCGGCCTGATTACAGTTGATAAATACGATCGTATCGTTCAGAGTGTCATACAATTGCTCAGAGGAAACTACGAGGAGCTGATTGATACTTTGAAGACGGAAATGGAAAAGCAGGCGCAAGCAATGCAGTTTGAAGAAGCGGCTCTGTTGAGAGATCAAATCAAAACCGTCAGGCATACATTACAGAAACAGCGGATTGTTTCGAAGCAGAAGATTGATCGAGATGTTCTTTCATTGACTCGCTCAGGTGGTTTTGCCGGGGTCCAGGTCCTGTTTATTCGCAACGGTATACTCCTGAGTGATGATTTTTTTCTCTACAAAAAGGCCGAGCGGTTCGCTGACCAGGAAATCATTCGTTCGATCCTGTCGAGATTGTACCTGGCTGGGGATCGCTTTGTTCCCAGGGAAATTTTATTGCCCTTCACATACGATGATGCGCCCATGTTCGAAGAATTTTGCCAGTTGCAAAAAGAGTCGCGAACGAAGCTTTTGAACCCCATACGGGGAGAAAAAAAGGCTTTGCTGGATCTGGCTTTAAAAAATGGAGAGCAGAATCTGGCCGTCAATCTGAATTCGATCCGGGCCGATGAGAAAATTCTGCAGGAAGTACAGCAGACCCTCAAACTTAAAAATCTGCCTCAGAGAGTCGAATGCTTCGATATTTCAAATATTTCAGGAACAAATAACGTTGCCTCCATGGTCGTTTGGGAGGGGAATAAAAGCAGCAAGAAGGATTACCGAAAATATCGGATTCAATCAGTTCAGGGGGCTAACGACTATGCAGCCATGGAAGAGGTTCTGGGAAGACGGTACCAGAAATTGAAGGAAGAGGGTCAGGCTGAACCCGATTTGATCCTGATCGATGGGGGGAAAGGGCAACTTTCCAGCGCCAGGAAAGTGCTTCTGGATAAAAAGGTGAACCTGGAGAGCATAGACCTGATCGGACTGGCAAAGGGGAGAAGTGAAAAAAGAGCAGGGATTGATAAAGGACCGGCAGATTTCGAATATGTGGTTAAACCCGTTAGAAAAAATATCATTCCTTTGAAGAAAAACTCCTCCACATTGTTCTTCCTGCAGAATATCAGAGATGAAGCCCACCGTTTCGCAATTTCCTATTTTCGAAATGTACACGGTAAGACGAGTTTGAAATCGGGATTAGAGGAAATCCGAGGTATTGGAGGGGTAAAACGTAAAAAACTACTCACGGCGTTTAAAAATATGACAGAGATCAAAAAAGCGGAGCTTGAAGCTCTTGAAAAGGTTAAAGGGTTATCAGAAAAGGATGCTCAGAGAATTTATCAGTTTTTTCACCCGTCTCAATCAACCGCAATGACGAAACTCCGTGACCCGGATTAGCTTTTATGTTAACTGTATACTCAGTCGCAAACCGGGATTTTCGGTCCAAACTTATTAACCACAATTTTTGAATCCGTTGGGAGAATGACATGTTGAAGCGACTGTCTCGATTGATTGTTTGTTTAATACTCCTGGTTCCTGTTCATGCAGTGTCCGGATTTCAGCCTGAAGATCTTGACCAGTTGATCAATTCCAAGAAATGCTCTGGTTGCAATCTACTGCAAGCACAGTTGCGGGAAATTGAATTGAACCATGCCGATCTCAAACGGGTCATTCTCAGTGACGCTGACCTCAGTTGGTCACAACTCAACCATGCCGATATGGAAGATGCGGTGATGGAGAACACCAATCTCAGTTGGGCTCATTTGAAAGCTGCCAATTTGAAACGAGCTTATCTTTTAAATGCCGATCTCCAGCTGGCTGATCTTGAAGCCGCAGACCTCGAAAGTGCCTACCTTGTTCAAGCAAATCTAAGCTGGTGTAATCTCAGAGAAGCACACCTCAAATCAGCTAACCTAAGTAAGACCAAACTGTATCAAGCCAATCTACAGGAAGCAAATCTGGAGAGAGCCAACTTCAAAAATGCCGATCTTCAGAAGGCTAACCTATCCGGAGCCAGCATTCAGCATACCTTTTTTGATGGCGCCAATCTGAGCTCAGCTATCTGGATCAATGGAAAACAGTGCCAGGCTGGCTCGATTGGTCGCTGTGTCCAGTGAAAAAGCCTCAAGTCCGGATTTGGCAGCTTTGAAAGAAAGACTTTCAGCAAAAAGTGAACGCTCGTTCTTTTTATTGGGATTTGACTTTGCAAAAATGTTACTTTATGATTGTTTCCATCAGGTGATGGAGAGAGGGCAACTTTTTTTAAAGCAACCGTGCCTTTTAAGCTTCGCTGAATGACAACAACTACCCCACAATAAGATGCCGGAGAGTTTAATTGACAAAAAACCAACCGGGCACATTAAAACTTGAATTGAAAATCGACATTATGGAAAAAAGTAACGAGGAAAAGGGTTTGTTGGAAGAGTTTGCCATTCCCGCCTATGAGGAATGGTTGACTCTGGTTGAGGATCAACTGAAGGGTGCACCCTTTGAAAAAAAGCTGGTTAGCCACACCGCCGAAGGCATTCCAATCCAACCCATCTATTTGCGAAAAGACGTTCAAAAACTGGTATCGCAACTGTCACCCCCAGGGCAATATCCTTTTGTCCGTGGCACAAAAGCGTCAGGGAATACTCACGAGAGCTGGGCGGTATCTCAAGCGAACCGATTCCCCACGGCAGAAGTGTTTAACCAGATTGCTATCCGGGATATTGCCAATGGGCTTACCAGCTTGCAAATAATCCTGGATGAGGCCGGAAAGGCGGGGCAGGATCCGGATCAATCGACTGCGGGAGTGGTTGGACGTAACGGTCTGTCGGTTATCAACAGAGAAGACATGATTCAGGCCTTCAAAGGGATCGACTTGTCAGCGCTGCATGTTCAGCTGGAAGGTGGCATAAATGGTTATGGCTTGCTGATGTTGATGCTTGAATATTTACAATCAAATAAAATTCCGTTTGCAAGCCTTCATGGCGGCATGATTTTCGATCCCTTAGCAGAATTGGCAACTTCGGGGGCACTACCCGCCTCTTTGTCAACAATTTTTGATCGGATGGCACAGCTGGTTCAAATGACTCAGACGGTTGTCCCCGGGTTTAAGACTATCGGCATTGATGCTCGTTCGTACTGTGAAGGTGGCGGAAGTTCAGCCCAGGAGTTGGGCTTTGCCATGGCATCCGCAGTGACATACTTGAGAGAGATTCAACAGAGAGGGCTGACAGTTGATGAGATTGCCCCGGCGATTAATTTTACATTTGCTATTGGTTCCGATTTTTTTCTTGAAATTGCCAAAGTGAGGGCGGTACGGATTCTCTGGGCAAGAATTGTTTCCTTGTTAGGCGGAAATGAATTATCCCAGAAGGCGACCTTGCATTCCGTATCAGCGCAATATAATAAAACGATCCATGACCCGTATGTGAATATGTTGCGGACGACCACCGAGGCATTTTCTTCTGTTATCGGCGGGAGTGATATTCTGACTGTGACGCCGTTTGATGATCTGTTCGGTCTACCGGACGATATGTCCAGGCGGGTTGCCCGCAATCTGCAGATTATCCTCAAGGAAGAGTGTCACGGAAATCATGTGATTGACCCATCAGGCGGTTCCTGGTTTGTCGAAAATCTCACCGAACAACTTGGTGAGGCGGCGTGGTCTGTTTTTCAGGATGTGGAAAAGGTAGGTGGAATGGCAGAAGCACTCAAAACCGGTTTCATTCAAAACGCCATTTCAGAAGTCGATCAGAAGCGCCGCCAGAATTTTGGCCAGCGAAAGGATGTGGTAGTGGGAACAAATATGTATGCAAACGTGTCAGAAACGTTGCCTGAAATGCGGCAGCCAGAATATGATCCATTGTGGCAGTCCCGGGCCAAGACCGCCAAAGACGTCAAATCCAGTCAGAGTGCCACACCCATCCTGGCAAATTTAAATAAGCTTGTTGGCGATAGTGAAGCGAAAATCACGGATGTTGTTGATACTGGAATTGAAGCGGTTACAAAAGGCGCTACTCTGGGAGAGTTATATACATATATTTTAGGTGAGGCAGCGGGTTCCGAAAATATAACACCCATCACCATTCAAAGAAAAACGGCGGCTTATGAGGCACTTCGGAAAAAGTCAGCTGAGATCGCTTCTCGCACCGGGAGTGCACCGACCGTATTTTTGGCAAACATGGGGCCTCTTCGGCAACATAAAGCCCGGGCCGACTTTTCAACCGGTTTTCTAGAGCCGGGCGGATTTTCAGTGATATCCCCCGATGGTTTTGACAATATCGAAGATGCCGTGTCGGCGGCGCGGGATTCAAACGCCCCGATTGTGGTGATCTGTTCCACGGACGATACTTACCCGGAGCTAGTACCGGCGTTTACTGAGCAGATTAAAAAGAGTCAACCGGATGTGGCAGTTCTGGTGGCCGGATACCCAAAAGAACATGTAACCCGTTTTCAGGAAATTGGCGTCGATGATTTCATACATTTAAAAGCGGATAATCTTCAAATACTGACAAAATTGCAGGCAGCTGCCGATAAATAAATAGCGAGGAGCACAGATATGCAAGACTTTCCTGATTTTACTAAAATTCCTTATAAAGAGGAACAGTTCGCTGGAGATATTGGAAAATGGGAAGCCGGTTTTCAGGCGGAAACGGGTCAAACCGCGGACAATTTATGCTGGGATTCTCTGGAGCAGATAAAGATCAAGCCACTCTACACGGAAGCGGACCTATCCCAATGTGAACATTTGGACTATCTTCCCGGGATACCGCCTTATTTACGTGGCCCATATCCAACCATGTATGTCACCCGACCATGGACAATCCGCCAATATGCCGGTTTTTCCACAGCAGAAGAGAGCAACGCATTCTACCGTCGCAATCTGGCTGCAGGTCAGAAAGGTTTGTCAGTGGCATTTGACCTGGCCACTCATCGCGGTTATGACTCTGATCATGAACGGGTAGTGGGCGATGTTGGAAAGGCGGGTGTGGCGATTGATTCGATTTTGGATATGAAAATCCTGTTCGATGGGATTCCCCTGGATAAAATGTCCGTTTCCATGACCATGAATGGCGCGGTTCTACCTGTGTTGGCTTTCTATATTGTTGCTGCAGAAGAACAGGGAGTTAAATATGAACAACTGACCGGTACGATTCAGAACGACATTTTGAAAGAGTATATGGTGCGGAATACCTACATTTACCCACCCGATCCCTCAATGAAAATTATTGCTGATATATTTGGTTTCACTTCGAAAAACATGCCAAAATATAACAGTATCAGTATTTCCGGTTACCACATGCTGGAAGCCGGAGCGACTGCAGATCTGGAAATGGCCTATACTTTGGCGGATGGGCTTGAGTACGTCCGCACAGGCATCAACTCCGGGATAGATATCGACGCGTTTGCACCAAGACTCTCGTTTTTCTGGGGTGTCGGTACTAATTATTTTATGGAAGTGGCCAAAATGAGGGCGGCTCGCATACTGTGGGCAAAGCTGATCAAACAGTTTAATCCCAAAAATCCGAAATCCATGGCCCTGCGGACCCACACCCAGACTTCCGGTTGGAGTCTAACAGAACAGGATCCCTTCAATAACGTTGCTCGTACGTGTATTGAGGCGATGTCAGCGGTGCAGGGACACACTCAGTCGTTGCACACGAACTCACTTGACGAAGCCATTGCACTGCCGACCGATTTTTCAGCCCGGATTGCACGTAACACGCAGCTATATCTCCAGCATGAAACCGGCATTTGCAATGTAGTTGATCCCTGGGCGGGTTCCTACTATGTTGAATCACTGACTCACCAGATTATGCACAAGGCCTGGAATTACATCAAGGAAGTTGAATCTCTGGGTGGGATGGCCAAGGCGATTGAGACCGGCCTGCCAAAAATGCGGATCGAAGAAGCTGCTGCTAGAAAGCAGGCTTTGATCGATTCCAAACAGGAGACCATCGTCGGTGTGAATAAGTATCGCCTGGAAAAAGAAGCGCCTCTGGAGATCCTTGAAGTAGACAATACTGCTGTGCGTGAATCCCAAATCCAGCGTTTGAATACATTACGAAAGGATCGTGATGAAAGTAAGGTGCAGGGAATTCTAAATGCCATTACCAAATGTGCTGAAACCTCTGAGGGGAACCTGCTGGAGTTGTCAGTGGAGGCAGCCCGGTCCCGTGCGTCCCTTGGCGAGATTTCATATGCCATGGAAAAGGTCTTCGGTCGCCACAAAGCCGTCATTCGTTCGATTTCAGGTGTATATAGTAACACTTTTGGTGAAGGGGAAGCTGTGAACGATGTCGTACAACTCGCAAACGAATTCGAGGAAAAAGAGGGTCGCCGGCCTCGGATTATGGTGGCAAAACTCGGTCAGGATGGTCATGATCGCGGTGCCAAGGTGATTGCAACGGCACTGGCCGATTTGGGATTTGATGTCGATATCGGGCCGCTTTTCCAGACACCGGCTGAAGTCGCTAAACAGGCAATTGAAAATGATGTTCACATCGTCGGAATGAGTTCCCTGGCAGGCGGTCATAAAACGCTGCTCCCCCAGTTGATATCTGAATTGAAGAAGCTGAACAGGGAAGATATTGCAGTTGTCGTGGGGGGCGTGATTCCCGCTCAGGATTACGATTTTTTGAGGCAGAACGGTGCGATTGCGATTTTTGGTCCAGGGACTGTCATCACTGTTGCAGCCAAAGATATGCTGAGCGAGCTGTTACATCGCCTGGATATTAAATAGCTACTGTAAAGGTTGCAGGTGATAAAACAGAAACAGACATCAGACCGGGCCCCTACTCCCAGATCCCCACGAAGAAAAAACCTCACTCGTGAGGACTATATCCAGGGTGTTCTCGAGTGTGATCGTGCGGTATTGGCCCGCACGATCACACTAATCGAAAGCAATGCCCGACATCACCTCGAACTTGCACAGAGTGTCCTCAAGGAAATTTTGCCCCGCACAGGAAATACAATTCGTGTTGGTATCACCGGTGTTCCGGGCGCCGGAAAAAGTACCTTTATTGATGCGCTGGGGACAATGCTCTGTCAAAGAGGGCTCAAAGTCGCTGTTCTGGCTGTTGATCCAAGTAGCTCGCTGACTCGTGGCAGTATTATGGGTGATAAAACCCGCATGGACAGTCTCAGTCAACAGGAAAACTGTTATATCAGACCTTCTCCATCAGGGGGTGCACTGGGAGGTGTGGCTCGCAAAACCAGGGAGACGATGTTGGTTTGTGAGGCGGCCGGATTTGATGTGATCTTGGTGGAAACCGTCGGTGTCGGGCAGAGTGAATCCATGGTCAGCACCATGGTGGATTTTTTCCTGCTACTAACGCTGACAGGGGCGGGCGATGAGTTGCAGAATATTAAAAAAGGCGTGATCGAACTGGCCGACACCATTTTAATTAACAAGGCCGATGGGGAAAACAAAATGGCGGCACAACGCGTCCGGTCCGAGTTCAATCAGGCCCTGCACTATCTCTCTTCTGTGACGGAAGGCTGGGAAACATCTGCCTATTGCTGTTCTGCTCTGATGGGTGAAGGGATTGAAGAGATATGGGCTGTTGTTGAAGCGTTCAAACAGCAAACACAGAAGTCTGGCCAATTCCAAAAATATAGACAGCAGCAGTCACTCAACTGGCTTGATGAAATGGTTATTGAACAAATCAAAGCCAATTTCTATGGGAACCCACAAATCCAAGCAATGCGGGATGATATTAGACGCCAGGTTTCTGCAGGAGAGCTTCCAGTAACGGCAGCTGCAGATCTTATATTACAAAGATTTTACAAATCCAGGGAGAACGCTGAATAAACTGTTGAAAAAAGGTACAGAACCGTTCGCAAGGCGTGTTTTTTTAAAAGAAGAAAATACATTTTTCACAATCTTGTCATGCCGGATCCCTAATCAAGTTGAGGACCGGCTCTAATCTGGCATCCAGGCTAGCTAACCGTTAATATCCCTGGATCCCTTGTCAAGCATGGGGAAACTGGTTACTACATATTGATAAAGGAGAAATATATGTTAAAGAAAATTGATCACATCGGCATCGCCGTCACATCTCTCGAAAAGGCGATCCCATTTTATGAAAAGGCACTTGGACTAAAATGTGAACACATCGAGGAAGTTGCATCCCAGAAAGTGAAGACTGCTTTTTTCGCGGTCGGAGAAGTTCATATTGAGCTTCTGGAGCCCACAGTTCCTGACAGTCCGGTTGGCAAATTTTTGGAGAAAAATGGATCCGGAGTACACCACATCGCATTTGGTACCGATGATGTGCCAAATCAACTGAGCCAAGCAAAAGAAGCTGGGTGCCGCCTGATAAATGAATCACCCATTGATGGTGCCGGAGGCAAACAGGTTGCCTTTTTGCATCCCAAATCTACTTTTGGTGTTTTAACAGAATTCTGCTCCAAAAAATAATTTAACTAGCTGTTATATAAGTGGTTATGTCTGCTTCGAGGTGACATCACCGGCGATGTCAGTTATTTTTCAGTTTCATGAAATTGGGAGTTCACGAAGTTTAAAAAATCATCTAACCTGATAAATCAGCCCGATATTTTAGCCTGTAATTCGCAGATGGCGATTGACGGCATTAAGTGATACTACAACTGCTTGAACACGGTTCAGGGTGTAAACAGGATAGAGAGACGTGAACATGGGTATATATTACGACCTAGGCTGTGATCAGTTTTGTGATATTTAGTATACGCTTCTAAGAAGGAGAAATATAGATGGTCATGCAAGAAAAAGTAGATGAGTTGATGGAGTTGAGAAAGCAGGCTCTTGCCGGTGGTGGAGAAGACCGGATTAAAAGACAGCACGAAAAAGGCAGGAAAACCGCCCGGGAAAGGCTGGCATTGCTGCTTGATGAAGGCAGCTTCGAAGAGTTTGATATGTTCAAAACCCATCGCTGTCACCATTTTAATATGGAGGAGCAGGAATTCCTTGGAGATGGTGTTGTAACAGGTTATGGAACGATTAATGGTCGGCTGGTCTATGTTTTTTCGCAGGATTTTACAGTCTTTGGCGGTGCACTTTCTGAAACCTTTGCTGAAAAAATCTGCAAGGTCATGGATATGGCAGTTAAAAACGGCGCACCTGTGATCGGACTGAATGACTCAGGTGGCGCCCGGATACAAGAAGGTATTGAGAGTCTGGCTGGATATACCGATATCTTTCTGAGAAATGTCATGTCATCCGGTGTGGTACCCCAGCTATCCGGTATTTTCGGTCCCTGTGCCGGCGGAGCGGTCTATTCCCCAGCCCTGACAGATTTTACGGTGATGGTGGATAAAAACAGCTATATGTTTCTGACCGGACCGAAGGTGGTAAAAGCGGTCACCCATGAAGACGTTGATACAGATTCGCTGGGTGGTGCGGGTGTACATACTTCAAAAAGTGGTGTGGCGCATTTGGCGGCGGAAAGTGAGGAGCAGGCTATTGAATACCTAAAGCAGATTTTCTCCTTCGTGCCACAGAACAATATGGAACCGCCACCCAAGCTACCTACTAATGACCCGGATAATCGCCAGGAAATGCATTTGGATGAAATTATTCCAGATAATCCGAATATCGCTTACGACATCAAAGAAGTGATACACAACACGGTCGACGATGGCTATTTCTTTGAAATCCAACCCAATTACGCACCCAATATCGTTGTCGGCTTTGCACACTATGGGGGTATTTCGGTCGGAATTGTTGCGAATCAGCCAAACCATTTTGCCGGTGTACTCGATTGTGATGCGTCAATTAAAGGTGCCCGCTTCGTACGTTTCTGTGATGCCTTTAATATTCCGGTAGTTACCTTGGTCGATGTCCCCGGATTCCTCCCTGGAACTGTTCAGGAGCATGCCGGTATCATCCGTAATGGTGCGAAAATTCTGTATGCATATGCCGAGGCAACTGTACCCAAAGTGACGGTTATCACCCGAAAAGGATATGGTGGTGCCTACTGCGTGATGAGTTCGAAACACCTGAGAGGCGATATTAACTACGCCTGGCCCACAGCAGAAATCGCAGTCATGGGCGCCAAAGGCGCATCTGAGATTCTGTATGCCAGAGAGATCAATAATTTCGATGGCGACAAAGAGGCACTTATGCAGGAAAAAGTGGATGAATATGCCAAGAACTTTGCTAATCCTTATATTGCTGCTAAAAGAGGGTATGTGGACGATATTATCCAACCTAGCCGGACCCGTTTCAGGATCATCAAGGCGTTGGTCATGTTGGAGAATAAGCAGGACAGCAATCCGCCAAAGAAACACGGCAATATCCCTTTATAACTGCCATGATAATCAGTATCCCACCCGGAGAAACGATGATATTTTCAGAGAAAAACCAAAATACGACTCCGGGTTTGTATACTACTTAACGGAAAGACTATGGAAGCGTTCAGCGTTCAAAATATTATTCAAGGGAACGGAATGACCATCAGCCTCACAGGTATGGCTATCGTATTCAGCGGATTGATAGTCATTACGATATTTATTAAGCTGCTACCTAAACTGCTGGGACTATCGTTTAAAAAACAGCAACAAGAGACACTACCTTCAAAAAACATAGCGGTTCCTGCTACAGGAAATTCCGCGGAAATTGCTGCTGATGAAGGTGATGACAAAGATATAGCCAGCCTGATTGGGCTTGTGTTGCACCTGGAGCAAGAGCGACTTTTTCAAACTGAGAACCAATATATCACAATGGATAGGTATAACAGCCAGCAATCCATGTGGGGCATTACAGGACGGATGAGATCCACACCGCACAGGAGAAACTATGCAAAAGTATGAAGTGACTATCAATCAGAAGGACTATTCGGTACTGGTTAAAAGCTTTACGAAAGAGGATGCCGAATTGGAAATCAATGGCAAAACTTATGCTGTTAAACTCGATGGCCCGATTCAGGCAATCTCAAGTGCGGGTCAGCAGGTTGCTGCTCCTCGCCCAATGCAGGCGCCTGTAGCTGTAAATACGCCCCAACCGTCTGCACCCCAGGCGGCCGTTGCAACTGGTGGTGGTGACGCTGTCACAGCGCCCATTCCCGGGTCTATTCTTGAGATTTTGGTCAAAGAAGGCGATTCGGTTGAAGCCGGGCAGACTGTAATTAAGATGGAAGCCATGAAAATGGAAAATGATATCAATGCCACATCCAGTGGAACAATAAAATCAATTCAGGTGAATGTGGGTGATGCTGTCAGCCAGGGGCAAGCATTGGTAGAAATTGGCTAAGCCAGGCAAAATATTTCAGTCACATATCCGTTTACTAAGCGGTTTGTGATATTCAAGCTGCGTAAATCGAAATGATCGGGTGATGAGAGTCGTTACCAATCGGTCATCGATAAGATATTAATACTGTTTTTTGAATTACGGAGAAATTTGATGGAAATGCTGCAGAGTTTTTATTCAGCATCGGGGTTTGGATTGATGACATGGGGCTACGCCGTCATGATTGTGATTGGCGCCGTTTTCGTGACACTGGCCATCGTTAAGGACTATGAACCGTTGTTGCTCTTACCGATCGGATTTGGAATCATGATTGGAAATATTCCTCATATATCCACCATGGCACTAGGTGTCTACGACAAAGGCAGTGTTCTGTACTATATCTATTTTGGTGTCAGTCAGGGGATATTCCCGCCTCTTATTTTTCTAGGTCTGGGAGCCATGACCGATTTTTCCACAATGCTTTCCAATCCCAAACTGGTTTTGTTGGGTGCGGCGGCCCAGGTTGGAATATTTTTTACCTTGATCGGCGCCCTCTATCTGGGAATGACGCCGAATGAAGCCGGCGCTATCGGAATTATCGGCGGTGCTGATGGACCCACGGCGATTTTTCTGTCAGCTAAACTGGCACCGCATCTTCTGGGGGCTATCGCTATCGCGGCGTACTCGTATATGGCTCTGGTTCCGGTGATTCAGCCACCGATCATGAAACTGCTGACCACTAAGAAAGAACGGCTGATGCGCATGAAGCCCCCCCGAGAGGTACCTTCCCGGGAGCGTATCATCTTTCCCATTGCCGCTTTTTTAATTTGTGGACTGATTGCTCCGGGTTCATTGCCGTTGATCGGATTGTTCATGTTTGGCAATCTACTCAAAGAGAGCGGTGTGACTGAACGACTGGCCAATACTGCTCGTAACTCCATGATAGATATTGTCACGATCCTGCTCGGTTTTTCCGTGGGAGCCAGTACACAGGCGAATCACTTTCTGACCCCCCAATCCATTAAAATCTTTGTACTGGGTGCGGTGTCGTTCTGTATTGCAACTGCGGGAGGCTTGCTGTTTGCAAAATTTATGAATCTGTTTCTGAAAGGAGATAATAAGATCAATCCGTTGTTGGGCGCTGCAGGTGTTTCGGCGGTTCCGGATTCTGCCCGTGTCGTGCAGATGGTCGGTCAGAAAGAGGATCCGACGAATTTTCTGCTGATGCACGCTATGGCACCGAATGTGGCGGGTGTGATTGGATCGGCCATTGCGGCCGGAGTGCTTTGGACGGTCTTGGTAAAATAAGGTCAACTATGCACCCCTTTTCCAGAGCTGAGGGGATTATGAATCATGATTCCTTCGGCGGGGTGCAGGCTGAATAGGATTCATGCTTGCCTGTGCTTCTGCCTGACTGGAAGGTATTAGGTATTAGATCATAAATCTTTAGCTAATCGCTAACTGCTAAACCCATTCTGAATGGTGAACGCGCTCAATCAACATAGTAGTTAAAATGTTGGGGTGCACCTTTGCGGCTTAATTTGACGCTGAACTCCCGTTCGTTGCGTAACTTTTTAAACATACCCATCACCTTTTCCATGCTGTCCAGCGGCTCCCCATTAATTTCCTCAATGACATCGTTGTTTTTTAAGCCTAGTTTTTCATAGAGACTTCCTTTGTCAATCGCTTTGACCTGATAGCCTTTGTGCTGACCTTTTCTGAAGTAAGGGACCATCCTGGCCTGATTCAGCAGTTTGGCAAAATTGTTCAGATGGCTGTCCACTTCACCGGAGGAGATGCGAAAGTTTTTTCCATCGACTGAATAATCCTTGCTGGGTTCAGCTTGGCTTTTCCCAGGGGTTGGCAATTCCGGAAGCGAACCAACCGTATTGCTATTAGGAAGAATTTCTTCTTTATAGGTCAATTCTCCAACCTCGTCATTTAGCTGCAGGTAGACCTTTTGTTCTTTCAAACCGACCAGAATCTTTTTGACTACAGCCCCTGTCCCAAAAACCGAGTCGTTAACAACAAAAATTTCTTCTTTTTTTTCTTTTTTTTGCTTAATGACACAAACCGCATATTGTCGTTGTAATAGAGTGACCCCTACCAATTGAAGATTAGAAATAATCTGCTTCAGATTTTTGCCTGGAGCAGTCGGAATGTAGTCCGTCACGTCGATCAGTTTCTCGCCACCCACTTCGGCATTGAAAATGTTATGGGCAATAATGGGTTCAAACTCACCAATTTTCATCGGTTTAGCCAATTTCTCATTGGCGGGAGGACGAAAGGTGGCGGTTTGAAAAGGAATCTCCAGGAACTGTTTTTCAAAAATTCCGGCTGAGAATATCCCGATGGTGACACAGAGCAGGCTGGCCGCAATCCAATTCAGCAGCAACAAAACACGGTGTAGGGGGAGAAGACTCTTCAACCTGAAAAAGGTTGTTTGAAAATTCATTTTAGCAAACTCTCCTGAAAGCATTATATTTCGTCTCGCAAAAGGTATCTATTTTCTCAATTATTTTTAATTTGTTCCTGCCAACGAATTCCCTGGTAGGTTTTTCGTTGCACCAGCCGTTGCTGGATCAGCTGGGAGGGCCTCAGGCGTTCAGAGGTCCACTGTGGTGCAATCAGTCCGCTATCCGAGTTGGCATAAGCAGCCAATCTTTGTATGGGGATCTCCGGCGAAAGATGCTCCAGAAAAAGGATCACCCTGTCTGCGTAACTGTCAAGATCCAGCGGATGAAATTGCTGCTTCTGGTAGTAGTTCTCCAACAACGTGTTTTGCAACACATGAAGATTGTGGAGTTTGACACTGTCTATCGGTAAATCATTAATCAACTGTGCTGTCCTGATGATTTCGCTATCCGTTTCATCTGGTAGACCGAAAATAAGATGAATGCCGACGTGAACGCCAGTCTGCTCGTACAAAGCGCGAATTGCTGTGATAGATTGTTCGGCGGTATGCCCTCTTTTTAAGAATCGTAGATGTTTATCGTTAAAGCTCTGCACTCCCAATTCCACGGAAATAAAGGATTGCTCGGCAAAATGCCTCAGTAGGTCAAAAACCTTCGGTGGTAGGCAGTCAGGCCTCGTTCCGATAATAATACCATAAACCTGCTGCTGATTTAGAGCAAGGGTCATGTTTTTTTCCAACTCTGAAATCCTTGTGTAGGTATTGCTGAAAGCTTGAAAATAGACCAGAAACTTATTGACCTTAAAACGCTCGCTCAGATGCGCTCGGTTTTGAACGATTTGTGCTTCAAGTGAGAGATCCTTGGTTTGATGGACGCCTGCTGATCCCCATTCATCGCAGAATATGCAGCCATGGCCGTCTGCTCCCTGCCTGTTCGGGCAAGTGTTGGCGACACTGACCGCTATTTTATAGACTTTTTCTCCAAACTGCTGCTGATAATAGCGGTTGATGGAGTAGTAGCGCTGTCCGTATTGATCAGGAAACGTCGTCATAGGCACTGTGCTCTCTTCTGCGCCGGCTTGTGTATATTTCACCGGTACCTGTTGTGATGATTTCATATAAAATGGCGGTTTTTCCTTCCTGTTTGCGAAGTATTCTACCCAAACGCTGTACATGTTCTCTGACGGTGGATGTTCCGGAAATAACGACGGCAATATTTGCTTCCGGAACGTCCACTCCTTCGTTAAGCACCCTGGAGTTCACCAGAAAAGGCCACTCCCCAGAACGGAAGTTCTCTAAAATCGCTTTTCGCTCCTTGGCTTTTGTTTCATGAGTTATTAAGGGTAAAAGAAAGAGAGAGCTAATGAAATAGGCGGTTTTGTTATCATTGGTAAAAATCAATATTCGAGCATGTTTGTGCCTCAAAAGTATCCGTGTCAACTCCACCATTTTATTTTCAGCTGAAAGTGAGATCTGCTTCTGCAGCGCAAAACTCTGCAGTGCCGCTCTCCCTTCAGCCGATCGATAACTGTACATCACAAACTTTTCCCATGAGTTCTTTCGACCAAAGAGATTAGGTACTTTACCCCGATAAGCTTGATAAATAGCGCGGTGATGATCATATTGCCGGCGCTCCTCATTTGTCAGTTCGACTTCAATCGTCTGAACTTGATACGGCGCAAGAAAATCACCAGAAAGCTGCTGGATTTGCCGGTTGTAGACAACAGGGCCGATCAGATCATGCAGAAGCTGCTGGCGGTCTTGTTCGATGCTGGGTGTGGCGGTTAGCCCCAGACGATATGGGGCAATATAGGATTGAGCCATGAAAGTATAGGCCGGAGAAGGGAGATGATGACATTCGTCAAAAATAAGCAGGCAAAATCGGTTTCCAAGGTTTTCCGCATAGATACGGGCAGAGTCGTAGGTTGATACGGTTATATCTTCAATTTCAGAACTTCCACCCCCCAACAGCCCGATTGGGCATTGAAACCACTCTTCCAGGTTTTTCTGCCATTGCAGGATCAGATCAATGGTGGGGGCCAATATCAGGGTTGAGCGCTGAATTTTTTCGATCATCAACGCAGATAGATAGCTTTTTCCTGTCCCGGTTGGTAGCACTGTAATGCCTCGCTTTGACCGGATCCAGGCATCTAAGGCTTCTGCCTGAAAGTCGAAAGGCGTGAAGGATGATTTAAGAGACAATACTAAGGTATTGTAATTTGGCGTGGAATCTGAATAGTCAATTCTGCCTAAATAGAGGTGCCGGATGAGTTCATAATACCGATAGGCATGACAACGATAATAGCTACTGCGGGAATCCCAGCGTAGCCAGTTGAAAGTCTGAGCCAACTTCGGGTATTGTTCACAGGAGACCAGCAGAGTTCCCCGTTCAAACCGAATATCTACGGCGGGTGTTTGATTCTGGTTCGACTCGGGATGATTCACTACTTTTCAAAAGGATAGATTTATTAACAAACACAATGGAAGATAAAAAACACAAGGTACAAGTCGCCCACGAGGCGATCATGCTCAGCAAAACAATATCTGAAAAACAGAGCATTAAAATAACATTTCTGGATGGGGAATACTTGATCGATCAGTTAAGATGGCATACGATCAGTAGTTTAGGGCTGAAAAACGGCAAAGTCGTCAACAAGCAGGCCATTAAATATTGGGAAGTTGTTGATGATCAATAAACAGTCTTTCAGGGATTAATTGAAACCTGTTCCCCACCAAAATGCCCAGCGCTTTTACAGACAGATCATGTGACGTTATTTTTAACGATCCCTGAGGCGGCAAAAAATTCACAGGACAAGTGTAACATAATCGAATTGACCTCTCAGAATCATCCACTGGCTATAATCGTCTTTCGATGGCCGCTAGAAACAAATAACCATGAATTAACCGAAATTACAAGACAAGATGCAAATACCAGAAACAAATAGCGACTTGAAAAACCCAGCAAAGGCTTTGAGTGAGCTTGAAATCAAGAAAATAAAAGATGGAAACGGGTCTGTGCGAAAACCCTTGATGGAAAAAGAGTCTTTCAGCCAAAAAGCGTTTTTCTGGGGCGGTATGGTACTGTTTTTCATGGGTATCACGCTTTTTATCTATCTGTTTTATGCCTTCCTGGCTTTCGATTGGGAACGCAGCGGCTTGAATTTTTTTCAGACCGTTTTAACAACTGATCCACAAAATGTCAGTTCGGCGATCGGTGGCTATATCGAATTGTTGGCGGCTATCCTTGGGATTATGATAACAGTGGTAGCCATTGTTCTGCAACTGGCAGCTCAACGGTATGGAACCAGTTTGATCGACCTGTTTCTGTCAGATAACGTCAACCGCGCCTATTTTATTCTGCTGGTCTGTTCCCTGTTGTATGCCATATTGATCGTATTTGCGATCAAACAGACTTTTTTCCCCAATTTTGCCATCGAAATATTACTGTTTTTGACCCTGGTGGAAATTGCTTTGTTGGGGCCCTATTTTCTTTTTGTATTCCGCTTTTTGACGCCGACCAACCTGTTGACGTCTATTCAGGAAGCCAATAAAGAGTCTATCATGAATGCCACTCATCAGAATAATTCCCCACATCTGAAGAAATACCAGAGCGAAGTGGCCAGTTCCCTGGAGCAAGTGACGGATACAGCCTTAAGCGCTAGCACCCAGATGGATAGAAACCTCGGTTTGATGGCGATCGATCAAATTCGGGAGATGCTTTTGGACTATGCGGAGCATAAAGAAGATTTGCCTGATGACTGGTTTCATGTCTCTTCTGAGAATTTTATCGCGATTTCATCTGAGTTTTACGGGGAGATTTGTGAGAACCGCCTTTGGGTGGAGACCAAGAGTTTTATGGATATGGACCTGATCTTTAAAAACTGTATCAGCAATATGCCGGATGCGATCAGTGCTATTGCCTATAATACCCGCATTATAGGCGAATCTGCCATCAAGCATCAAGACGATTATCTTCTGGAGATGGCGGTAAAATTCTATAATACGTTTATTCGTGTGTCTATCAATAACAAAAACGTGCGCGCGATCTTTAACCTGTTTTATCAATACCGCCTGTTGGCCGAATCTGTCTTTGAATATGACACGAAAATGGCTGAAAAGATTCTCTCATATTTTAAATATTATGGTGAATTTTGCCTGCATCAGGGGCTTGGATTTGTTCTTTTTACGGCGGCATTCGATCTGGGCGGCATGGTCGCCACGGCCTATGATAAAAAACTGGCGAATATTAAAGATCTGCTTTTGATCTTTTTGACTGTTGAGGACACAGTCGACAAACAGAAAGATATGTTTGTCTATACCGGAATTCGGAATGCCCAGTTAATTCTGGCAACATATCTCCTGTCCCAGGGAGATGACGCTTTGTTGCCCATCGTTGTCGAGGATTTAAAAGAGGAATCCCTTTCGCAACTGATAAAGTGGCGGGATGGTCTGCTGGCCGTGAAGGATCGTAAATTTTTTGAAATCACTGATCGTGGATATACCTTTGAGTATATTGATGAAAACCAGAAAGAGTTTCTCAAGTTGTTCTATGAAAAGTATATTTTGTCCCAACCTGATGTATTCAAACAGGAAATCTGAGCACATATGGCCGATAAACGCTAATCCCGGATGGTAGCCTGATGATGAAACATAGACCCTTCTTGATCATGATAATAGTCTGTTGGATTCTGTTGGCAGGAACAGTAAATCTTTCCGCCCAACCGAATCATTATGAGGAACAACTGATCAAAGAGAAAATCCTGATTGATTTTAATATTCTGATTGATACCTGGAAGGAGGAACTCTACTTTGAAATGTATCAGTTAGGGGACAGCCGGAGCAAAAGCATTTTGTCGCAAGGCGAATTTGCTCAACGAATGGTAGACCTGCAGTGGAAACCATCCTTAAGCCCTCTCAAAAATGTCACAGTCAAAATTATCTACCGGAATTTGTCCGCCATCCATTTTGATCAGCAATATGAAAATAAGGTCAACATGACTCAGACTCTCTGGAAAAGAATAATTTTTTCCACAGTTCTCGAAAGTAAAACCTGGAAATTTGATCTGAAACAGTTGATTAACATTCCGTACGAGGGACGCTTGATCGATCCGGCTGAGGAACAGAAAAAAATGGCAGAGGCAAAAGCGGCTCAAGAAAAAGCAGAACAACAGGCAGCCGCAGCTCAAGAAAAAGCAGAACAACAGGCAGCCGCAGCTCAACCAGCACCTGCTCAACCAGCAATCCCAGCTCAACCAGCACCTGCTCAACCAGCAGTCCCGGCTGCCCCCTAGGCGCAACCGTAACAGGCATTGTCTAAGGGGCCATACTGTGATATCTTTTTTTGAGTGACTGTGTCCAGGTTCCAATTATTGAACCCGTCTTCTGCATACAAACCAACATGCTTGGGGCAAACTCAACGAAAGATGATAAAATGGGTCTATCCCAGACCTCAGGTTGGTTTATTCCCATAAACTCCATGACCTTCGTGTCTCTGTGGTGAATCTTCATCATACAACATTAGAGCGCAATAAAATGACAATTGATGATTCGATCGAAACCCGGTTTCTGCTTGGTAATGTGATGCAGATTGCAGTACTGAACCATGCAGCTGCTTTCCGGAATAGTGATGTAGAGCAGTATTTCAGCTTGGTGGAAGATGGGGCAGGATTTGCCGAGACCATTTTGGCACCGCTGAATCGGCCTGGAGATGAACAAGGGATCTCCTTCAGGAAGGGTAAAGTCAATCTGCCAAAAGGGTTTAAAAGTGCCTGGAAGCGCATTCAAAAAGGGAATTGGCAGAATATTTGTCGCTCCCTGGGACCGGACGGTCAGCCGATACCTGAGTCTGTATCCATAGCGGTCAAAGAGAGATTTTTTGCGGCAAATCCATCGATTTACTACCCGTTGGCATCGACGATCCAGGTTGGCAAACTGATACAACAGCACGGTCACGCAGATCTGGTGTCAGATTTCGGAGAAAAACTGTTTGACTGTGAATGGGCGGGGGCGCTGGGTTTACACGAGTACGGTGATGCACATCATTTAGAGCTCCCTCGAACTATCGCTGAGCAGAAGGATGGCTATCACGCCATTACAGGGATAAAAGAGTGGGTGATAGCAGGGGATCACGATCTGACCGAAAATGTTGTCTACCTGATCACGACGCAGTTACAAAAGACAAAAAACGGACAGGATAAAGTAGGCTTAATGGTTGTGCCACGATTTCGCTTTGAGGGGGGTCAAATGATTGATAACGGGGTGCTGGTGGATGGTGTACACACGACCTCCGGATTGAAAGGCATTCCCTGTTGCAAAATAAGTTTTGGATCCGAAAAAGAGTGCCGAGGCTTTTTGCTGGAAAACATCAACATGGATTCTGCAGCTGTTTTCAGTGTCCTGGATGACTGGTATGCACAGTTCATCTTGCATAGTGTTGCCCAGGTAGGAAATGCCTGTTTTGACCTGCAAGCTTATAGTCGCCAGTCCCAACCCGATGACTCCCTGGCGGAAGGGTATCTGGAATCGAGTGTGATGCCGGCATTGATACATCTCAAATCACTAAATGAGGGATTACAAGGGGCGATCTATATGTCCGCTTTTTATCACGATTGCATTCAGCATGGTGCCGAGGAGCAACGGGAATACTTTTCCGATCTTTTAACGCTATATACATCCATATTTACAAACTACGCACCTATCAGCAGTGTCGATGCGGTGGCAAAGGGCCTTCGTCAAGGAGGCGGCATTGCTTTTGACTCTGAATCGATTATTGAGCAAAGCTTCCGGGATCTGCACACGGGAATACTGATTGGTCCGGATGAAAACAGAGTTGCGGAGTCCTTTTTGGACGAGGTTCTACCCAGCAAGGAAGGCAGATTGTTCAGCCAATTACTCAAACAATTTGAAACCGTCGATGCTCACCTGGTCATGTCTGAATCGTTAATTGAAACGATAGGTGTCTGGCGTGATTATATCGGTGGATTGATTGTGCTTTTCAGTGACATCGTGGAAGGTCGGAAACAGGCCGATACCCGCATTTCCAGTTTGTATGCAAATCAGATTCAAAAACTTTTTGGGGATGTCATTGTTTGCTATCACTTGATTATCCAAGCAATTGAAGCGGAACGGATCCTGTCTGAAGAGGGGGTTAATTTCTACAATTTAAGGCAGGAAGTGGCCAGAGACCCAGCGTTTAAAAGGTGGTACAATAAGATTCTGACTGCCGAATTTTTTGTGGGGCACATTTTGGCACTTCAGGAAAGCACCATCCGGCTGATTCAAAAGAAACCGCAAGCGACGCTCGAACTTTTGTAAATCCAGTCGTGGTGCACTTCGTCTATTTAAAAGCGTGTCTACAAGCCCGGCAGTCAATGGCCTAAAAATAGAGTAGAATTCCGGCGGAGCTGACTTTGGCGGAGTGCTCACCAAAGCTGAAATGAATCTGCTCAAAGCGGACTCGCCATGCTCCCAGGATCAAATCGATACCAAATTTGCCAAAAGGGACATCGGCTTCATAAAGCCATGTATCACCCCCCCCAGTAATCTCCTCCTCCTCATGGGTCATCCCAATACCAACAAACATCCCTGCCAGCTCTCTTTCCATGTGATAGTTCACCCCGATCCGTTGCTCCTTGATTTCGATTTTTGCGGTTGTATCACCTGTGAGTCCTGAAAATTCTGTTGGAATATCGGATTGATACTGATAAGCAACCTGTTCCAGTTGAAAGGCGAAGTTTTCATAAATAAAACCGATACTTGCTGATTGGCCGGTGATAGTTTTCTGTATAACCGGTTTGAATTTCAGTTGGCTACCAGTCCCATTTTCATATTTCTGTTCGCCAGTCCACAGTTTAGGCATGAGGTGATGAACCCCCAACTCAAAGTTCCAGGCGTTTGCTGTCCGTTGGTTCATCAGCAGCAACATGACTAGGATACCCAGATATTTCAGAAACAGTAATAGATCACGGGTCTGCTTTTCTGCGGTTCGATTATAAATGGCCGTTGGTGTTTTCACAGTGTCTCACTAAGTTAGAAAGGGGTACCATTGTCATATCTCAGGTAATTTGTTATATAAAGGGTTAAAATATACTTTGCAAAATTCCCGCCTAATCTGAAAACTGAGACTGTTTTCTTGCAGTGTAACCGTTTAGATTTCAAGAAAAATTCGGTTCATCTCGGTTTGATTTTTTTTCGTTGCTGGCATTTGGGAACGGATAGTTTTTTAAATAATGGTAACATACTTTAGAATAACAGGAAACCCTTATTAAACCAGAGTATTGCTTTCTGAATAGAAAGTACTAATTGACAAAGGTGTCAAAAGTTTTTAATTTTAAAGATTGATTGACCTAATATTACAAATAAAGAGGAAAAATGAAGAGAACATTTCAGCCGAACAATCGCAGGCGAAAGATGAAGCATGGTTTTCGTAAAAGAATGTCCACCAAGGCAGGACGAACCATCATCAAAAACAGACGACGAAAAGGGCGAAAAACGCTGAGTGCATAAGCAAAAAAGGAAGAGGCATAGCTTTTCTAGACAACACAGGTTAAACAGTCGAAAATCAATCGATCTGCTGTTTCAAAAAGGTCGGTATCAATCCTGTGGATTCCTGAGGTTTCGTTATCTTCCGCAAACGCACGGTTATGCGAGGGTTGTTATCTCGATCTCCAAAAGGGTTGGAAGTGCACCTGTCAGAAATCGGCTCAAACGTCTGATCAGAGAAGCGTTGCGCCTTTCTATCCATCTCCAGGATCGATCGCTGGATTGTGCTTTTTTTGTTACGAATCCCTTAAATAAAGCACCCTCATTGACTGAGATCCAAGAGAGGATCCAATATATTTTTACACATCTGCCTGATGAAACCACTTAGAGAACTGAACCGAATTTTGCGTGCGCCTTTTCTCTTTGCTATCTGGCTCTATCAAAAGATGATCTCTCCATTTCTCAGACCATCCTGTATTTACTACCCCAGCTGTTCGGAATATTCAAAACAAGCTCTGCACAAACACGGGGTTTTCTGGGGCATTTATCTTTCGGTTACCAGGATTATACGCTGCCATCCATTTCATCAGGGTGGTGTGGACGAGGTTCCCGAATCAATCTCACTCAAGACAATCAGGAATAATGGATAGAAATTTTTTAATGGCATTTATCATCTCGACCGTTGCCATCTTCGGCTATTACACGCTCTTCCCCCCGCCGGAAAACACCCAGCCTGAAAAGAGTCCAGCTCCCAGCCAGATTGTGGAAAAAGTCGAGACCTCAAAAAAGGCTGCTCTGCCCATATCCGAAGCGGAAGCTCAGCCGCAGCCGGTGCTGGTGGAAGATGCTCAGAGAAAAACGATTGTGGTCGAGAATAGTCTTTACACAATTGAAATCGACTCACTGGATGGTGCGGTAAAAAGCTTTTTTCTCAAAAATCATAAACATGCCCTGGAGCCCCATTTCGATTTGACGGGCTGGGTCAAGTCCCTCTTTACAGGGAATAAGAAGAAAGCTCGACCTTATGACCCAAACCAGTTGGTCAACATGGTGGGAGACCTGTCAGCCGAGAATCGAGTCTGGAAGGTGGTTGCTGGACCAGAAGGGATACCGTTGAATTATCATGCTTCCAGTGAAGACATCAGGGTCATGGGCACTCCGAAAAAACTGACCTTGCAGGCAGTCACGGCGTCTGGGCTGGAAATATATAAAACCCTGGTTTTCAACCCTGATTCCTATCAGATTGAGATGGAGATCAAGGTCTTGAACCGGACTGACACAGCTCAGAAAATCACTCCTCAGATTAATTTCGGGGCTGGTAGTGTCTCTGTGGATGGTGAAGCAATGCCCCGGCCAAAAGTCGGAATGGCCTACATCGATGACGATTTTGACACCTATGACGATGGGGATTTCGAAGAGGGTCTTAATATCCAGAATCCCTTATGGGTTGGAATCATGGATACCTACTTCGTGACGGTTGTTAGAACAACAGATAATAGTTCGTTTAACGGCTTGATGACGCCGGTGAATTCAGTCATGAACCAGAGTGAAGTCAAAGTGCCGAAATTAACCTATGTTGACCAACCCCTGATTCTGGAAAAAAATCAGGTTTATCAACGGTCATTTCAATTATATGTGGGCCCCAAAATTCAGTCGGAATTGGAAAAATATGATCTAACCCTTCCGGCAGCAATGGATCTGGGCTGGTTTGATTTCCTGGCACACCCGCTACTTTCTCTTTTGCGATGGATACAGGGCTATGTGGTCAACTGGGGGCTGGCCATCATTCTGTTGACGATCATTGTGCGAAGTGTCATGTTTCCCCTGGCGTTTAAGGGGATGATCTCCATGCGCAAAATGTCTGCGTTGAATCCCAAAATTAAGCAGATCAGGGAAAAGAATAAAGACAGCAAAGAGAAGATGAATAAAGAGGTCATGCAGTTTTATAGTCAGCATAAGATCAATCCCATGGGGGGTTGCCTGCCGATGGTCCTGCAGATTCCTGTTTTTATCGGCCTCTACCAGGCCTTAATGCCTGCCATTGAACTCCGGCATAACCCCTTTATCTTCTGGATGCAGGATCTTTCGGCAGCGGATTTTACCCTGATCCTGCCCATTCTGATGGGGGCGTCCATGTTTTTTCAGCAGAGCCTGTCACCGACCCCGGCGATGGACCCTACCCAGCAGAAATTGATGAAATGGATGCCGGTGATGATGGTCTTTTTCTTTCTGAGTATGCCGTCAGGACTGGTTCTCTACTGGGTGATCAGTAACTTCATTTCGGTGGGTCAGCAGCTAATCTTTAACAGGGTAGCGCCGATCAATGTGGAAGAGGTTCTGGCAAAAGGCAAGGCGAAAGGAAAAGGTAAGGGGAAGCCAAAAGGGAAGTCCAAGTAGACACCTCTGAGAGTCAATAGTTCAGTTCCCTGTCCAGGCACCTGTAATTAACTGCTTCCGCCAGGTGCCAGGTCTCAATGTGATCCGACTGTTCCAGGTCGGCGATGGTTCTGGCAACCTTCAGCACACTGTCATGGGCCCTGCTGCTCAAACGGTATTTCTCTAGTACCTGTGACAGTAACCTGTGTCCTTCCTCTTTCAACCCACAGTAAAGTTCAACCCCTTGATGAGTCATGCCACTGTTGTATGTGACAGGACCTTCTCTGAAACGCTCCAGCTGCATGGTTCGTGCGATCATGACCCGGGATCGTATCTGTTTACTGCTCTCCCCCTTTTTGGAAAAATTCAATTCATCATAAGAGACCGGTGGCATTTCCACCTGCAGATCAATCCGGTCCATCATCGGCCCGGAAATTTTTGAACGGTACCTGAGGATGCTGCTGGCGGAACAGGCGCAATCTCTGCCGGAGTCTCCGAGATAACCACAGGGACAGGGATTCATTGCGGCCAGCAGAATATGATCCGACGGGAATGTCAGGGTCGAATTCGCCCGGGAAATAATCACTCTTTTTTCTTCGATGGGTTGCCTTAACAGGTCGATGGTGCTTCTCGGAAACTCGGGTAGTTCATCGAGAAAGAGCACGCCATGGTGTGCCAGGGATATTTCCCCCGGCTTCGGATAGCTGCCACCTCCCACCAGGCCGGCACCGGAAATTGAGTGTTGAGGGCTTCTGAAAGGACGCTCCTTGATAATCTGGTGATCCTTAGACAACATACCGGCAATGGAATGAATCTTTGTGACCTCCAGAGCCTCGTCAAAGGAGAGGGGAGGTAGAATTCCCGGCATCCGTTTCGACAGCATGCTCTTTCCGGAACCCGGCGGACCTGTAAAAAGGACGGCATGTTTTCCACTGGCCGCGATCTCCAGCGCCCGCTTGGCAGTCTCCTGGCCCCGGACATCTGAGAAATCCATGTGATCGTTTATATGGGGATGAAGCGTCTCTTCCAGGTCGGGAATAAACTCGGGCAATTGTTGTTCATCTAAAAAATGAGCA
>Ga0075122_10000128_pt1 | contig 60130 bp, 63 predicted proteins | sample AntAceMetag02UKB_FD_69790 | JGI IMG/M metagenome (GOLD analysis project Ga0075122, IMG submission 69790) | Saline lake microbial communities from Ace Lake, Antarctica - Antarctic Ace Lake Metagenome 02UKB | ecosystem: Environmental > Aquatic > Non-marine Saline and Alkaline > Saline | place... | reverse complement strand
CTAACTAAAGTTAGCCTAAAATAAAATCCAAATTTCAAACCCCGAGAAGCGCTTTGTCGCTTCTCGGGGTTTTCTTTTTTAATTTTTAAAAATCGAGGTTCCAACCTCAATTTAAACCTAAAACAGAGGCTTAGCCTCTGTTTTAGGTTGTAAAATAAAAGCATTTTGAGGTTCTCTCTAATTTATTGTTTATTCCAAATGGGTATTTAAATTAGTGATTTTAAGTTGTAGCTCGGGATAAGCTTTTAGTTTTGGGTCAACTTTGATTAAGTCTTCGGCTTCCTTTTTGGCTGCAATGACTAGTTTTAAATTTTTTATGGCTTCCATTCCTAAATCAGAAATACCCCATTGTTTTTGCCCAGATAAGGGCCCTGTTCCGCGGAGTTTTAAATCAAGTTCGGCTAATTTAAAACCTGAAGTGGTTTTAGCTAAAGCCTTTAATCTAGTAAAAGACGTTTGATTATTTGAATCACTAAATAAAAAACAATGAGATTGATGAGAGGAACGAAGGACCCGTCCGCGTAATTGATGTAGTTGAGCCAGGCCAAACCGCTCTGCACCTTCAATGATGATTATGGTCGCGTTAGGGACATTGACACCGACTTCGACGACCGAAGTAGCAACTAAAATATTGATTTCGCCATTTATAAACCGATTCATTTCTTCATCCTTGTCTTTAGTTTTTAATTGACTGTGAACGAGGCCAATTGTAAACTCAGGAAAAATTTTTTCTTGCAAACGAGACGCTTCACTTTTGGCTGATTTAACAAGTAGGGCTCGACTTTTTTCGGGATCCGGTTCATCAATCCGGGGACAAATAACATAAGCTTGACGACCAGCTAAAATTTCGGTTCTTATTTTGTCATAAACTTGATGGCGTTTAGTCGGTGGAATGATTTCGGTTATAACTTTTTTGCGACCAGGCGGTAATTCATCCAAGACACTTAAATCTAAATCACCAAAAATAGTTAAAGCTAAAGTCCGAGGGATTGGAGTGGCTGTCATCGACAATAGGTGGGGGGCGGTTTGATTATCATCTTTATCTTTTAGTAAATTTTGGCGTTGGGTAATACCAAAACGATGTTGTTCGTCGATAATCGCTAGACTTAAATTTTTAAAGACGACAGATTTTTGAATTAAAGCGTGAGTCCCAATTACGATCGGGATATCTCCATTTTTAACCCAGGTCAAAAGTTGAGCCCGAGAAATGTGGGTATGTTCACGCGGGTTTATTTTAGACGGGAATTTACGACACTCTTTGCCGGTCAAAAGTCCAACTTGAATTCCTAAATGAGTAAAATTTTCAATAAAACTTTCAAAATGTTGACGAGCTAAAATTTCGGTTGGGACCATATAAGCGACTTCTGTCCCGGCTGATACGGCAATAAAAGAGGCAACGGCCGCGACTGCGGTTTTACCTGAACCAACATCTCCCTCAAGTAAACGCATCATTGGCTGGCTTTGTTTTAAGTCAGCTTGCAGTTCTTTAATCGCTTGACCTTGGGCTAAGGTCAGCTTAAAAGGTAGGCGGTCAATAAATTCTTTAATTTTTTTATTATCTACTTTTAATTTTTTAGCCCCTTGCTTTTTATATTCACCTCGTGTTAATTGGCGATTTAATTGCAAATAAAATATTTCTTCAAACGCGATTCGTTTTTTGGCCGAAGTTAGTTGTTTGTTATTTTTTGGTCGATGAAGCCAGATTAATGCGGTGGTTAAACTAGGCAGATGATAACGAGTAATTAAAGTTTGAGGTAAAGGGTCGTTAATTTTTAGTTGAACTTTTTGGGCTAAAATTTTTTGAATATGATAATAAAACCAACCAGACGATAAGCCAGCGGTAGTTGGATAGATTGGTTGAACCTCGTTTTCTTGATTATTACCAAAAATAGTTTGATCGGTCCAAATGGGGGATGCTTCGAATGAGACTTCTGGATTAATTAAAGCTAAGTCTGATCCCCGTTTACTAACTCGACCACTAACTTTGATAGTTAAATTGGCGAGTAGTTTTTTGGCCAAAAAAGCTTGATGAAACCAGAGCGCTTTTATCTTGCCACTATCATCAGCTAAAATCGCTTCGGTCATAGGCATTTTTTGGTGCCAACTTTTTTTGGCTTGAGCCTTGATCACTTTGACCCATAAAGTGACCTCCATGTCTGGTTTTAAGTCACTAATTAATTTAAAGTCAGCTTGACTGAGGTAGCGGGTTGGAAAATAAAACAAAAGATCAGCCAAAGTATTTAACTTAAGCTTGGTAAGGGCTTGTTTTTGTTCGGGTTTTAAGCGAAAGTGATGTGAAATTAAGTCTGCAGGACTCATAAAAAGAATTTGATCAGCTAATTATTTATTTATATTTTACGAATTTAACCACTTACAAAGCTGGTCCAATCTAGCAACTTTAGTTTGGCTTATTTTAAGGGCTAGTTTGATTGGACTTGTTTCGGGTCTAGTTATTTATTTAAGTCGATTTTTGACTTAAGGTTTTTTAGCCCGAAAAGTTGGTTTTTGGTTACCGCGAAAACCTTGAGACATCTTCACCTTAAAATCAGACGAAGTTCTAAAGCCAGGATTCCCATTTTGTTTACCGCGTTTAATTCGATTTTTATTTTTCATTACTTCAATTTTATCATTTTTTTTGAAAATTGTAATTAGGGTGGAAATAAGGTAAAATCTTAAAATAATTTGGAGGGTTGGCTGAGTGGCCGAAAGCGCCTCACTGCTAACGAGGTAGGGGCTTTAAAACCCCTCGAGGGTTCGAATCCCTCACCCTCCGCACGAAAAAGTAACGAGCGTGGCGACTATAGTTTTTCAGTGCCCTGAGCGATGGTGAGCTTGTCGAACCAGAGTCGAAGGGCGTCTAACAGCTAGCACGAGAGTTGGCAACTTGCTATATAAACCTCAGTGCTTGCAATAGGATAAAAATATGACTTATTTAATACTCATAATCATCTTTATAATAATCACCTCAATAATTAGTAAGAAAACTTTCTATTGGGAAACTATCGTAAAATATTTATGGAAACATGTGTATGCAAAAGCCGATAAAATGGCTTACTGGATTAATGAGTCAATAGAAAAGAAAGAATCAAAAGAGGAATTTAATGAGCTAGTAAAACAATTTAAAGACGATACGTCTGTTCCAGGAAATCTTATCAATGCAATCCTTGATTGGGTTAACAAAATAAATAAAGAAAAAGACGAGGATGCAGAAGAGGAAACTTTTGGATATGGACGTTTCGATTTTGACATAATTTTGAATACAGTAAAATCTAATCCTGATGCTTTTAAAAAACTTAAATAATGAAAGATCATTTTAGGGGATGGGAAAGTAAAGATGTCTTGGCTGTTGACGCTGTCTCAAGAGCACAAACAGGATTTGGTTTTGTTGAACGATGTTTAGATTATTATCCTCATGGCACATTACGTGCTGAAGCAACATCGCCCCCTTATTCAAGACAAATTAATATTTTAATTGCTTATAACTTTGAGTTGATTCTTAACTCCTTTATGTTTATGGAATCACAAAAAAGTACTGAAAATGACCTAATTAATGAAGCAAAAGTTGGTCACAAATTAGATGTGTTGTGGAGTAAGATAAAAGATTATGGTACAGAAGATTTGTTTGGCATCAAAGATATTATTCAAGAAAAAGAAAAAGTTATTGTTAATAAAATTTATGTAAATATGAAAAACGATGAAGAATTAAAAAAAGATAATCCTGAACTCTACCAAGTGGCAAGGGCGGGTGGGACCGAGGCGCCGTTTATAGGTAAATATGTCAACACAAAAGACGAGGGAGTATATCATTGTGCCGTGTGCGATGTTCCGCTTTTTTCTTCTGATACAAAATTTGACAGTAAATCAGGTTGGCCTTCGTTTACCGATCCAGTTAACCTAGAAGTAGTTACCCTTCATGAGGATAATAATCATGAAGAGTTAAGAACTGAAGTCCGATGTAAAAATTGCGATTCTCATCTTGGCCATGTTTTTCCTGATGGTCCAAAAAAAGAAGCTAAAACTTGTGATCGCTATTGTATTAATAGTGTTTCTTTAAATCTTAAGAAAGATGAATAAGACAAAACAAGCGGTTTTGGCTGGAGGATGTTTTTGGGGCATAGAAGATTTGTTTAGGAAACTAACTGGAGTTATTTCAACTGAGGTTGGCTATACTGGTGGTAAAAATGATCATCCAACTTATGAAAATCATCCTGGCCACGCCGAAGCATTACTGGTCGAATATGATCCAGCAAAAATTTCATATAAACAGATTTTGGATTTTTTCTTTCAAATCCACAATCCTACGACTATAAATCAACAAGGAAACGATATTGGCCCGTCTTACCGCTCGGTCATTTTTTATGCAAACGAAACAGAAAAAAGCGAAGCCGAGAAATTTATAAAGATTGTAAATGAGTCAGAGCGGTGGGAAAATCTCGTTGTTACTTCTCTTGAGCCTTTAAATAAATTTTGGCCAGCCGAAGATTATCACCAAGATTACTTGCAGAAAAACCCAGACGGTTATACTTGTCATGCTATTTATTTTGATAGCTATTTAAAGGAGTAAGTTGTAAGTTTGGTTTTTTGTAATATTTTTTAAGTAGTATTGTAATAATAAATGAGATAGAAAAATTCGGTAGCGGCACACATATATATCGGACATCAATCCAAATTAATACATAGACCGTTTACAAAATTATTATCTCAAATAAAAATCTTTGCAAAGGATTCTTAAATATTATTTAAATTAATTCATTAAATAAAAATTATGATTAAACAAATTATGATTCCAGTTGCAGCTTTTGCTGTGACAGTAACTGGGGCCAGTGCTTTTAACGGTGATCTTTTATCAAAATTAGATATTAGTCTTTCAGATACTCAGATTTCAGCTTTAGAAGAAGCTCATGAATTACGGATTGCTGGTGCTGATCAAGGAGAGGTAAAGACTTTTCTTGCAGAGGCTGGGATCAATCAAAGTACAATGGAAAAAATTAGAGACGCGATGCATAAATTGCGTGACAATAATCGCACGGTAATAGAATCAGCCGTTAAGAATAATGATTATGACGCATTTCTAATAGCTGTTACAGATACACCGCTTGCCGATAATATTACTTCTGAGTCAGATTTCGAAAAATTTGTAGAAGCCCAAGAATTCAGACAATCAGGTGATTATAAAGGGGCACAAAAGATAATGTCAGAGCTTGGTATCGAACGACCGAGAGATCGAAACGGAAAAGGTGGCGAAAGACAAGGAGGCAATGAAGCAATTCGAGCGGCGGTCGAATCTAATAATTATGACACTTTTAAGAAAGCTATATTTGGTACGCCATTAGCTGACGTTATTAAATCAGAGGCAGATTTTAAAAAAATTGTTGAAGTTCATGAACTTCGTGGGTCTGGCGACAATGAAGGAGCTAAAGAAATAATGGATGAACTAGGTATCAAACAAGGAAGAAAAGAAAAAAGTGGTTACCGTGATGGTTTTGGTTTTCGAAGTGAGTAAATCTGGAAATAAGTTACTCTTTTCTTTTGTATTTATTTATTAAAAAATTTTAAAATTTATTAGTTCTAATTCAATAAAAAACACGATTCTCATCGTGTTTTTTGTAATAAAACTAGCATTATATTGTATTATATAAAGATGATCATGTCTGAACTAACTGATGAAAAGATTGTTATTGCTATACAAAAGGGTAACACAGAAGTTTTTGGAGTACTTATTGAGCGTTATGAGGCTAAATTAAAACGTTATGCACATAAGTTTCTTAATTATCAGGAAGAAATTGAAGATTTAGTTCAAGACGTCTTTATTAAGTCATACACTAATATTCAGTCTTTTGATGTAACTCAGCGTTTTTCGCCATGGATCTATCGAATTGCCCACAATACATTCGTGAATGAATTGAAACGTAAAAAACAAGGCGGTTTTATTTTATTTGATGTAGATACTATTTTGCCAAATCTTCCATCAAAAGAAACTGCTGATGATGAAGCGTTAAGCGGTGAGTTACGGGAGGAACTCGATTCATTATTAACTGAGATTCCAGCTAAATATCGCGAAGTGTTGGTGTTATACTATTTTGAAGAATTGAGTTATCAAGAGATTAGTGAAGTATTACAAATACCTGTTACTACAGTTGGAGTACGTATAAATCGTGGGCGTATTAAACTAAAGTTTTGTTTTGAAAATAAGCAAAAAAAATATAATAAAAATATATTATGAACACAAAATTAGATATTCTTAAAAAAATTCAATCAGGCGAGATAGATATGAAACCACGCTGGCATTTTGTGTTGAAAAGTTTATTACTACTACTTAGTATTGTTACTATTATTTTACTTGTGATTTATATATTGAGTTTTATATTTTTTATTTTTAGACAAAGTGGTGTAGGATTTGTGTCACTTTATGGTTTCAGAGGGTTGAGTATATTTGTTATAAATTCGCCGTGGCTGTTGATTGTTTTGGCTGTAACTTTGGTAGTAGTTTTGCAATTATTAGTACATAAATATTCATTTAGTTACCACCAACCCTTATTATATTCCTTTTTAGGATTGATTTTACTAGTGTTATTCGGAGCTTATGCTATTGGACAAACACAATTTAATCCACGTCTACAAGGTTTTGTTAAAGATAGAAATATACCTGTGTTCGGACCTCTTTATCGTGGAATTGACGAGAGGAGGCCTGAAAGTATCGTTTTCGGCACAATTATAGAAATAACAAACGATGGTTTTGTATTGGAATCAGACCGTGGAGAAACATTACATATAATTATTACCAGGGTAACTAAAGGATTACCAAATAAAATTTATACTATTGATGAAACAGTATTAGTATTTGGTGATCGTAAAGGAGAAACGATTATTGCTTTGGGTGTTCGTCCTGCTCCAGTAGATTTTGATTTTAATAAACATGATAAAAATTTTGGAAGAGGTTTGCAAAAATAGATAACTAATGGTTGTTTTTGATATTTTTATTTATTTATGATTAAATAAAATTTATGGATCAAGACTTACGATTAGCTGATTTTTTGTTTGAATTAGGAACGATGCGTAAAGTACTTAGAATGCATCGTCAAACTTTGTTGACAGATGATATGTCTGATAATATTGCGACGCACTCTTTTCGGGTAACGATGATTGGTTGGCTGTTGGCTAAAAAAGAAAATGTTGATCCCTATAAAGTAGTGATGATGTGTTTACTTCATGACTGTGGCGAAATTAGAAGTAATGATCATAATTGGATTAATAAACGATATACAAAAATATTTGACGAAGAAATTATTGACGAACAACTTGGCACCTTGCCATTTTCTGAATTAAAAGACTTGGCTTTAGAGTATGAAAAACGCGAAAGTAAAGAATCACAGGTAGCCAAAGATGCTGATTTGATTGATCAAATATTGTTGTTAAAAGAATACGAATGGCAAGGTAATAAAGAAGCTAAGGTTTGGCTTTATGGTAAAGGGGATGATGTTGGTAACGCTCAGCTTAAAAAATTGAAATTAGATTCGGCTAAAGAATTAGGTCAAGCTATTTATGATCGAAACCCGTCTGAATGGTGGAATGATTTATGGACCAGTAAAAATCGTAAAGATTAATCTTGATTTGTTTTCTCGCTTTTTGGTTTTAATTTGGTTAAAATAGTTAAATGGCTAAACGCTGAACTAATTTATCGTATTATTTTCTTCAAGATATAAATCCGGTGGTGCGGTTTTTGATTATTTCAGACACAGTAATCAGCGGGGCAGTGGGTTTACTTGGTCCGATCTTCGCTTTATTTATTGAGGATTTTATTATTGGTTCTAATCCCGCAGTGGTCGGACTGGCAGCGGGTATTTTTTTATTGACCAAGAGCGTGTTACAAATTCCGATTGCTCATTTAATCGATCGGATTCGAGGCGAAAAAGATGATTTTTGGTTGATGTTTATTTGTTTTTTAATTATTTCTATTATCCCTTTGTCATATTTAATAATTAGTTTGCCATGGCATTTATATTTAACCCAATTTATTTTAGGCGTTTTTACGGCTTTTACTTTTCCCACTTATATGGCGATTTTTACTCGCCATATTGATAAAGGTAAAGAGGGAACAGCGTGGGGAGTTTATTTTACTTTAACTGATTTGGTTGGAGCGGCGCTCGCTGGCCTTGGTGGTTTTTTGGTGATCGCTTTTGGTTTTCCCGTTTTGATCATAACCGTTTCGGTTGTTTCTTTAATCGGTTCTTTATTGTTATGGCCGATTAAACCTTATTTAAAGTTATAATTACATTTATCTAATAGTACTAAAAACAGAGGCTTAGCCTCTGTTTTGGGTTGGGCTGAAATATTTTGGTGCTAAAATTTTGGAATTTGAGAAATTGATAATTTAATCACTAATTAACCATGGGCTAGAGCGAGGGCTTTGATGTTACTAAATCCACTTAATTCTAAAACTCGTCTGGCTTCAGTTATAGTCGCTCCAGTGGTAATGACATCGTCAATTAGGCAGATATGTTTGGCGCTTAAATTTAAAGAAGAATTTTTGAGGGTAAAAGATTTTTTAATATTTTTTAGTCTTTCTCTTTTAGTTTGACATTCGACTTGTGATTTAGTTTTTTTTATTTTAATTAAAACATCTGCTAGTTGAAAATGCTCGGGATCATGAGCGACTATAGCCTCGGCTAATTTTAAGGTTTGATTATACCCTCGTCTCTTCAAGTTTAAGGAATGAGTCGGAATTGGAATTAAAATAATTTTTTGAGGTTGAACCTCGGGGAATAAATAAGTGGTAGCTAAAATGAGGTCAGGGGCAAATAAGGTTGAAACTGGTTCGTGATATTTAAATTTTAAATGCCAAATTAATTTTTTGATTATTTTATTTTTATAACTATATAAAGTTAAAGTGTCAGGCAAAGGGTCATTATAATCTAGTTTAAGTTCCTGTTTACAATCAGGACAAAGCAAAAAATCTACTCGCCGACAAACCAAACAACGATGAGGAAATAAAAATTTAGTAATAATGTGGATAAGTGCAAACATATTGAAGCGAAAGTTTTTATGGTCGTGATATACTTTATATTATATAAGGCTCGTTTTAAAACTAACAGCAAGATTATCTTAAATTTTTGCGAGCCAAATTTATTATGGCTAATCCCTTTCATAAAATAACTGCTCTTTTTCAAAAAAATACTAGCGTGCTAGGTATTGATATTGGCTCATCTTCAATTAAGGTGGTTCAGTTAAATAATAAAAATGGTCAAGCAGTTCTTGAAACTTATGGTGAATTGGCGACTGGCCCTTATTTGAATAAAGCGGTTGGACAAGCGGTCACGCTAGAGCCCAAACAAATCGCTTTGGCTTTAAGTGATTTATTTCGTGAAGCCAATGTGACAACCAAAGTAAGTGCTCTCGCGATCCCTTTGCGTTCAAGTTTGCTTGTAACCATGAAAGTACCAGATTTGCCGGAAGATAAATTGATGAATATGGTACCACTAGAGGCTCGAAAATATATTCCAGTTCCGATTTCGGAGGTGATGCTTGATTGGTCTATTATTCCCAATTTTAAACATAGTTATGGGATTGGCAATGCGACTGATACTACCGAAACTAAACCAAAAAATGAAAAAGGAGAAGAATCCCTAGTTAACGAACTTCAAATTTTAGTGGTCGCAATCCATAAAGATACTTTGCAACAATATGAACAAGTGGCTCTTGAAGCAAAAGTTGAAGCCAAATTTTTAGAAATCGAAACTTTTAGTACGATGAGAGCCTCGTTGCAAAATAATTTATCGGCGACGGCGATTGTTGACCTTGGAGCGACCACTTCTAAATTGGTGGTAGTTGATCAAGGGATAGTTCGTTTATCTCATACGATTAATAAAGGATCTCAGGATGTAACTCTAGCCATTGCTCGGTCTTTATCTTTATCTTTTATTAAAGCCGAAGAAATTAAACGAGAAGTTGGTTTAGTCGAAAAAGTGGGCGAGGAAAAAATTGGCGAGACAATTAGTCCGATTATGGAATATATTTTTACAGAAGTGAATCAAGCGATGGTGGAATATCAAAAAGATAATAGTCGAAGTATTGATAAGGTGATTTTGATTGGAGGCGGGGCCTTACTTAAAGGGTTGTTGCCGGTAGCTGAAAATAAACTGTACGCGCCAGTAGTTTTAGGAACTCCATTTGATCGAGTGGAAGCACCGGTTTTTTTACAAGACATTTTAAATAAAATCGGACCAGGGTTTGCGGTTTCTTTAGGTCTCGCTTTGCGATTACTTGAAGAATAAATATTTTTTAACATTTAATTTATTATTATGGTGGACAAAAATCAATCAGGTTCTTTTATCCCTAAACAAGGAAATGATACGCGTCGAGCTAAGCGTCAGACTTCATTAAATTTGTTTATGTTGGTTGCCTTACTTTTGCTTGGATTATCAATTACCGTTTTTGCGGGAGCTTATGGTTATCGTTATGTTTTAGATCGTGGAATTAATAAACCTTGTAGCGATGGAGGAGCTTGCGGTCTTAAGGCGACAGTCGAAAATGTGAGACAAGAGCTCGGAATTGAACGGATCATTCGTTATAATCGTTTGGATAAAAAAATGAAAGTCGCGGAAGATTTGATTAATGATCATACTTCGATTGAGCCGTTATTGTCACTCTTAGAAGAAACAACCCTGCATTCTGTTCGTTATACCAGTTTAGATTTTTCGGCTGATCAAGCGGTTATTCTTAAAGGGCTGACGGCTAGTTATACCGATTTAGCAGCGCAAATGAAAGCGCTTCAAACCAAACCAGAAATTAGAAGTGTTGTTTTTTCTAATCTTGATTTAGATGCTAATAATCAAGTGATTTTTACCGCTAAAATTTTACCCGCTTCTTCTTTGTTACTTTTTAAAGCTAATAACCAATAGTTATATGATGCAAAATTTTCTTTTACCTCTTGTGTTTATCCTTCTCGCTGGTGGTATTTATTTTGGTTTAACTGATCCACTTATTACTTCTGGTGAATCTTTTTTGCTGACTTCAAATGCTCAAAGTATTACTACTTTGTGGAAAGAGCAAACCGCTTTAAAGCAAGCTTTAGTTGACGCTAACCGCTTGGAAGATCGAGCGACGGAATTGGCTAATAAAGTTGATAATTTAAATCAAGTTGAAGTCGATAAGTTAGATGACTTTCTACCAGATTCTGTTGATAATTTACAATTAATTGTTGATATTAATAATATTGCCAATGAATCTAATATGACCTTAGGTGAAGTGGCGATTGAAGAAGCTGATCCTAAAGCCGTCGCTTCCTCGGCCAATATTGGTGGCGTGCCCACGGTTGAAACGACTCAAATTATTTTTACCACCACTGGTTCTTATGCTGATTTAAAAACTTTTTTACGCAATCTAGCTTTAAGCTTACGCTTAATTGATGTTGTTAATCTAAAATTTGACGCAGTTACAACTGACACGGGAGATAATAATTATCAGATTACCGCCCAAACTTATTGGCTTAAATAGTTTAATTATATTTTTATGAATCAAACCAAATTGTTAATAAATATCCTCGTCGGTCTTATTATTTTAGGGGCGATTGTTGGTGGTTACTTTTATTTTAAGTCTTCCGGTGAATCTGATATTGGTTTAAGTACGACGGTTATCGATCCGTTAGATACCACTTTGTCAGCCGAAACTTCAGAATTCTTGGTGTTACTTGAATCTTTACAAGCGGTAGAATTGTCAGGTAACATCTTTCGTCATCCAGTTTTTGCTAATTTGTTGGTTAATTTTACAACCGAAATTCCCGCTCGACCGCAAGGTCGGAATAATCCATTTGCGCCTTTAGGGGTAGCTAATAAAACTAATACCTCGGTGCCAGATGAAGAAACTCTCACTCCTAATTCTAATCCGGCCACAGCGCCTAATACTAACCAGACCACAACACCGGCTAATCAAGATGATATAGATTTCTTGAAGTTATTTGATTCACTTAATTAAATATGGCAAGTAGTAGTTCTAAAATTCCAATTGCTCAACTCGGAGGAAGTCGTATTCCTTTTGATATTTTACAGTACATTCCAGAAGATTCGGCTGTTCACTATAAAATCATCCCACTTAATTTTAAAGACGGAGTGTTACAAGTCGGAATGGTTGAACCCGAAGATATTGAAGCGCGTGACGCTCTTCAATTTATTGCGTCTAAAAATAATTTACCGTTTAAAATTTATTTAATTTCGGAGGCTGATTTTACGGAGGCAATTAAAAGCTATGAAGGTTTAGGGGGTCAAGTCGATCAAGCGCTTGATGCCTTTACCTCTGATATTGAGACTAGTAAAGAGGATGTGGCTGAATTAATCGCTGACGGTAAACAAAAAGAAAGTAGTAGTCCTAATATTATTGAAGAAGCACCAATTACTAAAATCGTGGGTGTGATTTTACAACACGCCACAACCGGTAACGCCTCAGATATTCATATTGAACCAACTAAAGATAAAGTTCGGGTCCGATTTCGGGTTGATGGGGCTTTGTATACTAGTTTGTTTTTACCAAAAACAGTTCAAGATGCAGTGGTGGCGCGAATTAAAATTTTGACCAATATGAAATTAGACGAAAAACGCAAACCGCAAGACGGCCGCTTCTCAGCTAAAATCGATGGTCGAAAGATTGATTTTCGAGTGTCGACTTTTCCAACTTATTTTGGTGAAAAAGTCGTGTTGCGTATTTTAGATCCCGAGAAAAAGATGGTGACTTTAGAAGCTTTAGGTTTAAAGGGAGAAGAGCGAGAATTAGTTGAAACGATGATTAGGAAGCCTCATGGTATGATCCTCCTTACTGGTCCGACTGGTTCGGGTAAAACTACGACTTTATATGCGATGCTTAATTCTCTAGATAAAGAGAAGCACAATATCGTTAGTTTAGAAGATCCGATCGAGTATGATATTAAAGGTATTAATCAGTCTCAAGTTAAGCCAGAAATTGATTATACTTTTGCTAATGGGTTGCGTTCAATTTTGCGTCAAGATCCAGACATTATTATGGTAGGTGAGATTAGAGATAAAGAAACCGCTAAACTTGCAATTCAAGCCGCTTTAACTGGACACTTAGTTTTTTCAACTTTGCATACTAATAGTGCGATGGGAGTCGTGCCACGACTGATTGATATGGGGGTTGACCCTTATTTAATTCCACCGACTTTAATTATGACGATTGGCCAAAGACTGGTCCCACTTCTTGCGCCAGATAATCGGGAACCAGTTGAAGTTTCCGGTAGTATTAAAATGATGATCGACAAACAATTTGCTGATTTACCCGAAGAGTATAGACGCAATATTCCAATTCCTGATGTGGTTTATGAAGCAAGACCGAGTGCTAGTTCGCCGTCAGGGACTAAAGGCCGAACAGCTGTGTTTGAAATTTTGCCAATGGATCGTGATTTAGAGCGAATTATTTTATCCAGTCCCAGCGAAGATGATATTTATCAACATGTCCGAGCTAAAGGTTTTTTGACAATGAAAGAAGATGGTTTGAAAAAAGCCTTTGCGGGACTGATTTCTTTTAATGAAATTAATAAATTATAAATTTGTGTGTAAGTTATCTAGTTTAAAGATTACTTGTATGCGATAATAAAAATACTTTACTAAATCTAAAATACTTTTTCCAAAATTTTTATGGCCGAATATCGTAAACAATTAGAAAACTTAGTTATTATTGTCACCAAAGAAGGTGGCTCGGATCTTCATTTGACAGCGGGGCTTCATCCGACCATTCGCGTGGCTGGTGATTTGATACCTCTCGTTAATCAACCAAAATTAACGGCTGATGATACGATGGGTATGGTGATGGAAATTTTAAATGAAAGTAATAAAAATTTATTTTTAGAAAATAAAGAAATAGATTTTTCTTATTCACCCGATGGGATTACGCGTTTTCGAGGTAATGCTTTTTTTCAACGCGGGTTAGTTGGTATCGCTTTGCGTTTAATTCCCGCTATGATTGCTTCATTCGAGGAACTAAATTTACCACCAGAGCTAGCTGAATTTACTAGACGCGAGCAAGGTTTTTTCTTGGTCGTTGGTCCAGTTGGAACTGGTAAATCGACGACACTGGCTTCAATGATAAATTTAATTAACAAAGAACGAGCCGAGCATATTATAACGATTGAAGATCCAATCGAGTATCTATTTACTAACGAAAGATCAATCATTGATCAACGCGAAGTTAGGTTTGATACTAATGATTTTGAAAATGCTTTGCAATCTATGTTCCGCCAAGATGTTAATGTCGCAATGATTGGTGAAATGCGTAATCCGAATACGATTGCGACCGCAGTGACGGCGGCTGAAACTGGTCATTTGGTTTTTTCGACCTTGCATACTAATAGCGCCTCCCAAACTGTTGATCGAATTATCGACGCTTTTCCACCCAATCAGCAACGCCAAATTAGAACGCAACTGGCCGGTAGTTTAACGGGGATTTTTTCTCAGCGTCTGATTCCGCGTGTTTCTGGTGGCTTGATCCCCGCTTATGAATTACTAGTTGACAACAATGCGGTTTCTAACTTAATTCGCGAAGGTCGGACGGCCGAGCTAGATGTTTTAATCGAAACTGGTAACGACCAAGGGATGATCGATATGAATCGCTCGCTGGCGGATTTGGTTAGGCGCGGAGAAATCACTTCTGATATTGCTTATCAATATAGTATGAATCCTCATGGACTTGATCGTTTGTTATAAATTTTAATTATTTTTTATGTTATTTAATTACGAAGCGACAAATAAAAATGGCCAAGTGCAAAATGGTAATATCGAAGCGCCAAATGAAGATACAGCTATTACTTCTTTGCAAAGACGGGGGTTGATTGTAGTTGGTGTTAAACCAGAAGATAATCGGAATTTTTGGCAAATTGCTAAAAGTTCGATTTTTAGTCGAATCCATTCCCGCGACTTAGTGATATTGTCGCGTCAAATTGCGACTCTGTTTGAAGCTAAAGTTTCAGTTTTATCGACTTTTCGCTTACTGGCGACGGAATCTTCACAACCAGCCCTGCAGAAAATATTAACTAGAATTGTTGATGATGTAAAAGGTGGAGTGTCTATTTCTTCGGCTTTAGCCAAACATCCAGAAGCTTTTTCTAATTTTTATGTAGCGATGGTCCGCTCGGGTGAAGAGTCGGGTAAGTTGAGTGAAACTTTCACTTATCTAGCTAATTATTTAGACCGTTCTTATGCTTTAGTTTCGCGAGCGCGCAATGCTTTGATTTATCCAATTTTTATTATTATCTCGTTTATCGCGGTGATGGTTTTGATGATGACTTTTGTTATTCCTCGATTAACCGAAATTTTAACCGAAACTGGTCAAGAATTACCGATTTATACTAAAGTCGTTATCAATTTAAGTGATTTTATGGCGACTTACTTTTTGTTATTGATGGCCGTGGCAGTGGCGATAATTATTTTCTTGTTAAAATATATTCCGACACCGAATGGACAAATGGCTTTATCTAAATTCAAATTGTCAGTACCTTATGTCAGTAAGCTATATCGCAAATTTTATCTATCGCGGATCGCCGATAACTTGAACACTCTGATTTCTTCAGGCGTGTCGATGGTCCGGTCGGTCGAGATTACGGCTGAGATTGTCGGCAATGATGTCTACCGCGAAATTTTAGAAGAAACAGCCGACTTGGTTAAGGCGGGTAATTCGGTTTCTGATATTTTAGATCGTCACGAAGAGATCCCCAGTATTATGGTCCAGATGATCAGAGTAGGTGAAGAGTCGGGTAAGCTGACTTTCGTTCTTGATACTTTGGCTAAGTTTTACGAACGAGAAGTCGACAATGAAGTTGATACTTTAGTTGGCTTGATCGAACCAGCCATGATTGTCTTTTTGGGACTAGCGGTCGGATTACTCCTCACTTCTGTCTTAGTACCGATTTACAATGTGGCGTCTGGTTTCTAAGAGTGGGGATAACTTGAAGTTTATTTGACTACTAAAGCCAAGAAACTTGGTATAATTAAATTCAAGTTAAAATATATTTTTTGACACTTTTATTAATTATTTAATTTATTTAATCTTTTATGAATAACAACAAAGGTTTTACTTTAATTGAGCTTCTAGTTGTGATTGCCATCATTGGTATCTTATCGGGTATTGTCCTCGTGGCTTTAGGTGGGGCAAGAAGTCAAGCCAAAAATGCCCGAATCCAAGCCGATTTATCTAGTTTACGCACCGCCGCGGAATTATATTATAGTCAAAATGATGGTTATAGTACTGCAGGTAATTGTACAAGTGGTATGTTTACAGATAATTTACTTAAACCATATATTACTTCACTTAAGAAAAACGCTGATAATGATGGTAATATAGTTTGTGAAGCAAGTGGGAGTGCTTATGCAGTCGCAGCTGATTTATTTGATAAAACATATCATTGGTGTGTGGATAGTACCGGTTTTTCTGGTGAAAGTGGTTCAATGACTGGGGCAGCAGCTTGTAATGCTCCTGCTTTATAATAATTTTGTAAATAGAAATTAAATAATTAAAGTAATTAAAAACCCCTAAATGGCGAGGTTTGACCTCGCCATTTAGGGGTTTTGGTTTAAATGGCTTTACTTGTAAACAAAAAGATAACGATTAAGTCTTTACTTGAGTTTTTAATGTGGATAAAGAAGTTAATTAAAAATAACCTTTGGTGTTATGATATAGATATATTTAACTTATTTTTATGCTAAAAAAACAACTCTTAGCTTTGGGTCTGGGTATCGGTTTAATGTCAATCTTGATGGTGTTGCCAGTTTTTAATAATAACGCGGAAGCCCAAAATGAAACTCGCTTATCGGGCTTTGCTTGGAGTTCTAATATTGGGTGGATTCAAACTTCGGGTAATTGGGCAAGTGGTGTTAGCTTTGATCCAGCGACTAAAAACTTTACTGGTTATGCTTGGAGTTCTAATATTGGCTGGATTCATTTTTCTCCGACTAGTGGTTTTCCTTCCGCTCCAAATCATGGTGTGCGCCTGGAAGCAGGTAAATTAATCGGTTGGGCCAGGGCTCTCTCTTATGGTGGGGGTTGGGATGGTTGGATCAAGATGTCTGATACTAATCATGGGGTAACGGTTAATCCAGCAACGGGCGCTTTGTCTGGCTTTGCTTGGGGCGATACAGTCGTCGGTTGGGTTGAGTTTGATGGGGTAACTTGCCCTAATTGTGGAGAGATTGTTAATCCACCTAATAAATATGATCTTAATGTAACTTTAAATGGTGCTGGTACTGGAAAAGTTGAAGTGATAAATAATAATGTTACTTGTAATAAACCAAATGCAAATCCTGTTAATTGTCCGTTAAATGGCATCACTAGTGGTACGGTTATTACTTTAAAACCAACGGCTTATAGCGGTAGCACATTTGGTAGCTTTAGTGGCACTTATTCCTGTGGTTCGAATTATTGTGTGACGATGAATAGCAACAAAACGGTTACGGGTAGTTTTAATGATGATACTTCAAATGGTGGTGATGATAATATTTTAACTGTCAAAATAGTAGGGTTTGGCCAAGTTGTTGGTCAAAATATAAGTGGTACTTCAGTTACTGTAAATTGTTTAAATGCTGAATCTGAATGTGCTTATGCTGGTATAGCCGATTTTACTCAAATTAAGTTAAATGCTATTCCTAACGCGGGGTATAAATTAAAGAGTTGGTCTCAAGCTGGTTGTACTTCTGCCTCATCTTGTACTTTTGCTATGATGACAGATAAAAAAGTGACAGTAACTTTTGAAGCAAACGATGGAGGAAATCTTAATAATTTTACTTTTAGTTTTAGTGGTTGTGATAGCTTTGATACAAGTGGTCGCTGTAGGTTAACAATGAACTGTGATACAGGAGGCTTAAATTGTGGAACTCAAGATGCTTATACAGAGGCTATGGAAATAAACCTTGAAAATAATGAAGAGATGCCTATTATCTTTAATTTCTTAGATGCTGGATCTTTACCAAATGGTTTTAAATTTGTGAAGTGTGATGATGGTAATACTACTGACAATTGTAGCGTTATAACAGACAGCTATACAAGTTCGACTAAGTTCTTTGTTCGAATAATGCGTGATGTTAATGCAAGTAGATTGGGTGGAACTTCTGTTGTGCTTCGAGTCCAAGAACAAACAACTCCTAGTAGGTTATTTAAAGATTTTACTTTCCGCTTTATTCCTCGTTCTGGTAGTGGTCAATAAAACTTAATATGACTTTTATCCTTTATCTTATTGCTCTCGTCTTTGGTCTTATTGTTGGTAGTTTTCTTAATGTTGTGATTTATCGGCGAGGGACTGGCTGGTCTTTAAATGGGCGGTCCAAATGTTTGTCTTGTAGCCAGCAATTAAAATGGACAGAATTAATTCCGCTGGTTAGTTTCATTATCCAACGCGGTAAATGTAAAAAGTGTCAGGCGAAAATTTCGAATCAATATCCCTTGGTCGAGATTACAACCGCTTTACTTTTTGCATTGACTTTAAACTTACTTGGTTTAACTCCGGCTAATTTAACTAGTCTTAATTTGTGGCTACTAGTTATGACTTGGGGGGTGATGGCCACTTTAGTTTTGATTTTTGTTTATGATTTACGCCACAAAATAATTCCCGATGAATTTGTCTGGACTTTAGTGATTTTGGCTTTTATGTCATTTTTACCAACTTTGTTTAGTATTGGTTTAGCGGGTTTTTTGATCGAAGTGTTGCACGCTTTGTATACTGGGGGACTAGTCTTTGGCTTGTTTTGGCTCATGTGGTATCTATCGCAAGGTCGCTTGATGGGCTTAGGTGATGCTAAATTGGTCTTTGGGTTAGGTTTTTGGTTGGGACTGCTTTTTATGGCGAAAGCTTTACTGGTTGCTTTTGTGTTAGGAGCGGTGGTGGGTTTAATCTTAATTGGCTTAAGTAAATATCCCCACTTATTTAAAAAGCGTTTAGGGTTTAATTTAAAAAGTGAATTACCCTTTGCCCCATTTTTAATTATTGGTTCGCTGGTTAGTTATTTTGGTCTATTAAATATCTTATGAGTCTAAATTTAATTAAATTTAAAGAAAATAAGCCACCTCTTACAGCTGGTTTTACGATGCTTGAGATGTTAATGGTGACGGGGATTGTCCTTATGATTAGTGGTATTGTGATTGCTTATTTACCGCAATTTCGTGATCGCTCAGCCCTTGATTTAGTGGCACAAGAAATGGCCCTTAATGTGCGTAGCGCTCAAGCGTTTGCCTCTTCGGGCCGGATTGGTATAGGAGATTGGGGCGGAGTTACGCCGAGTTATGGTTTGTATTTAGAGCGGGGTATAGGTAAAGAGTCTTTTATGTTTGCCGATAAAAATGGTAATGGGATATATGATAATGATAATGATGAAAAGCTAGAAATATATAACTTGCGAGGAGTGTTTGTAGAAAAAATTATTTTATATAATGATGGCTCAAATTTAAAAGATGTAGTTAATATCACTTACACTCGTCCGAGTTTACAAGCTCAAATTTGTGCCGATAATTGTAATAATACTTATAATCAAGCTGATATTTATTTAAAAGGTAGTCGAGATGAAGCCCAAAAAATTATTACTGTTCATTTTAATGGTCAAATTGCGGTCGCTAATGAATAATGAAAAAATTTAAAGCACAATCTAATCAGGGTTTTACTTTAATTGAGCTGATGGTCTCGGTGTCTATTTTTGCCATTGTGACTTTGATTGTTTCGGGTTCGTTTATTACGTTGGCGGGGATCTATCGCAAAGTCCAAACCAATCGGGCGATTATCGACAACCTTAATTTAGCGATGGATACTATGACCTTGCAGATTAGAGAGGGGCAAGGTCATAGTATAAATACTGGTAGTATTTTTTTTACAGAATATACAATAGAAGAAAGTAATAATACTTATGAATATACACCGGGTCGAGATATAAAATATGAATTGCAAGATAGAGATGAGGTTGGAGTATTAGTTCAATGTTTAGACGGCGCTTTGAATGATAAGTGTCAACCTTTAACTTCAAGTGAAATAGATGTCGAAGAATTGTATTTTGCAGAAATGAAGTCAAGTGAGCCCAAGTTGATTAAAGTGGTAATGTCGGGAGTGGCGATGAATAAAGAGGGGTTTGAATCGGAATTTTTATTACAAACTACTTTATCCCAAAGAAATTTTTAATTTATGAGTAAATTTTTGACATTTAAAAATAAAGAAAAGGGTTTTACTTTAATCGAAACTTTTGTCGCGGTTTTGATTTTGGTGATTGCGGTGATTGGACCGCTTGGGCTTTTATCGCGAGCGATTGCCGACGGTAATTATGCTAAAAATCAGGTCACCGCTTATTATTTGGCGCAAGAAAAAATGGAAGAAATTATTAACCAGCGGGATCGAAATATTAAAAATGGTGATGGTTGGTTATATAACATAGATAACATTAAAGGTAAGGATTGTGTTATAGGAGAAAATGATAATTGTTTATTGTATTTACAAGAGGACGATGATATAACTTTTTATACTGAAGATGTTAATGATAAATCCAGTTTGTTTAAACGAAGTTGGAGTTTAAGAAATACTAATGATGACAGTTCAGCCGAAGTGATAATTACGGTCACTTGGCGGAATAAAGAAGTATATGCGACACCGTTTGTCTTAAAGACTGTTATTTATAATCCTAGTTATGTTCAAAGTGAATAAAAACAATCAACAATCAGCTGGTTTTGTCATCTTGTATGCCGTGGTCGTGGCTAGTGTAGTGTCTTTAGGAGGTGTACTACTGTCTAATATTATAGTTAAACAATTAATTTTATCTTCGATTGGTCGGGAATCACAATTTGCTTATTACGCCGCGAATATTGGCGATGAATGTGCTAGACAGGGTATAGCTAAAGAGGGTTTTGGAGAGTGGGGTCAAGTTGGTTTTGGTGGACCTTTTGAATTTATAGACGGCTCAAATGAATTGTTATGTTTATCTGATAAGATCAATAATGATGATATAAAAGAATATTCCAATTACGTTGTATACAATTTTTCTAATACTTATGATAATTTAAAATATGAAGTTACTGTGATAATAAAAAAAGATAATCTAGAAAAATATGTCATTTCTAAAGGTTATAACACTTCTGATCCAAATAACCCCAGGCGGGTAGAAAAAGTAATTTATCGAGATTATACGCCTCCGTCTAATCCTTAGAAAGTTTTAGCATAAAATTATTTTTTTGTGTTTCATTTTATCTAGGTTGTTAAGTTTAATTCCGCTTTCTAATTGTCTTAAATTTTGGTTTAATTAGGGGGTGACTAAAACTGAAGCCCAAAAAAGAATCAATAAATTACGCTTAGCGATCAATCATCATCGCTATCTTTATCATGTCTTAGATCAGCCCGAAATAAGCGACGAAGCTTTGGATTCGTTAAAATACGAGCTAGTTAAGCTAGAAGAAGAATTTCCCGAGTTAATAACTGCCGATTCGCCAAGCCAAAGAGTCGGCGGTGAACCGTTAGATAAGTTTGAAAAAGTGGAACACAAAGTCAGTCAGTGGTCGTTTAACGACGCTTTTACTGTTGAGGATATGAAAAATTTTGACGAGCGGGTCAAGCGCTTTTTAGGTGGAGATGTGCCAACCTATACGGCGGAATTAAAAATTGACGGGTTAAAGGTGGTTTTGACTTATGAGTCAGGTTTTCTTAAATTAGGGGCCACTCGCGGAAATGGTAAAGTCGGCGAAAATGTAACTAGTAATGTCAAAACCATTGAAGCGATTCCTCTTAAATTAAAAAATTCGACCGCTGGTGTCACTGTTGAGGGAGAAATTTGGTTAAGTAAAACTGAGTTTGAAAAGATTAATCAAGACCAAATAAAACTGGGCTTAACTCCTTATGCTAATCCGCGGAATTTGGCAGCTGGTACGATCAGACAACTTGATCCGAAAATAGTGGCTAGTCGCAATTTAGCTTGCTTGATTTATGATTTAACTCAAGCTAATTTCCCCTTACCCCAAACTCAATATGAAGAATTAAATTTATTACGCGAGTTAGGTTTTCGAGTTGATGATCATTTTAAATTATGTCAGGACATTGATGAAGTAATTTTATTTTGGCAAAAATGGGAAAAACAAAAAGATACTTTGCCTTATTATATCGATGGTGTCGTCATTAAAGTCAATGAACAAAAATACCAAGAGCGGTTGGGTTATACCGGTAAAGCTCCTCGCTTTGGTATTGCCTTTAAATTTTCGGCCGAACAAGCAACAACTGTGGTCGAAGATATTATCCTTCAGGTCGGACGAACCGGAGTGGTGACGCCGGTCGCGATTTTGCGAGGAGTTAAGGTCGCGGGCTCGACTGTGTCGCGAGCGACGCTTCATAATGAAGATGAGATCAAACGACTTGATGTTCGAGTCGGTGATACTGTCATTGTGCAAAAAGCCGGTGATGTGATACCTGATATTGTTAAGGTGGTTAAAGAGATGCGAACTGGTAAAGAAAAAGTTTTTAAATGGCCTAAATATTTAGATGCTTGTGGTGGGCCGATTGAGCGGATTTTAGGACAAGTTGCTTATCGTTGTGTAAATAAAAATTCTGGTGTGCAATTAAGGCGAAAATGGTATCACTTGGTTGGTAAAAGTGGTTTTAATATTGATGGTTTTGGTCCTAAGATTGTTGATTTGTTACTTGACCATCATCTGATCGCTCACCCGTCAGATATTTTTACTTTAAAAAAGGGCGATTTAGCTAGCCTACCTCGTTTGGGTGAAAAATCGGCGACTAATTTACTAGTAGCGATTAATCAGGCGCGACTGATCCCTCTTGACCGTCTGATTACGGCTTTATCTATCCCCCATGTTGGCGAAGAAACAGCCAGATTACTGGCTTATCATTATCAAACTTTGGATAAATTGCAACAAGCAACTAGTGCTGATTTAGAAGAGATCGAAGGCTTGGGTGAAGTGATGGCTCGTGCGATCAAGTCATGGTTTGCCGATCGGGATAATCAAAAACTACTAGCTGATTTAACTAAAGAAATCACGATTGCAAAAGTGGCTAAACCAAATAACAATAGTAGCCAACCGTTATTTAATAAGATGCTGGTATTTACCGGAAGCTTGGAAAAACTCTCCAGAGATGAAGCCAAAAAGCAAGCTTTAGCTTGTGGGGCTCGTGTGACCTCGGCGCTTAGCTTGAAGGTTGATTTTTTGATTAGCGGAAGTAAACCGGGGTCAAAATATGCCGAGGCTCAAAAATTAGGACTTAAAATTTTGACGGAAGCTGAATTTTTAAAATTACTAGCAAGGTAAAACACAAGGATAGTTGCACAAGGATAGTTGAACTATCCTTTTCCAACTATCCTTTTCGTTAAACTAACTAAAGTTAGAAATTGAGAAAAGCTTTATTTAATGCTATTATCAAAAATATATGATCACCGAACAAGACATAGAAACACTAGCGTCTCTCGCGCGAATAGATTTATCGACTGATGAAAAAAATGCTTTGCGATTAGATTTGGAATCTATTTTAAATTATATTTCTCAATTAAAAGAAGCTTCTGCTGAGTTGCCGGTTGAGCAAGATTTAGGTTTGGTCAAAAATGTGTGGCGAGAAGATGGTACACCTCATCTAACCGGACTTCATACTGAAAAATTATTAGCTCAGATGGTCAAGCAAAAAGATAATTTTATGGTCGTGAAGAAAATTTTAGCTAATGATAATAACGCTTAAATATGAATTTAGATGTCACTAAATTAACTATTAAACAAGCGCGACAAAAATTAATCGCGGGTGAAATAACGGCGGTTGATTTAGCGACAGAATATTTGCGTTTGATTGAAGTCAAAAATAAAGACCTCAATGCTTACCTTGAAGTTTATGCGGATGTTTTAGCTCAAGCTAAATTAGCTGACGAAAAAATCAAAGCCGGGCTTGATTTGCCTTTATTGGGCATTCCTTTGGCGATTAAGGATAATATTTTAATTGAAGATAGGGTAGCGAGCTCGGCATCTTTAATGCTTGAGAATTATAAAGCCACTTATGACGCGACGGTGATTAGCAAATTAAAAGAGGCGGGAGCAATTTTTCTAGGGCGAACTAATATGGATGAATTTGCCATGGGTGGTTCGACCGAAAATTCGGCTTTTGGGGTGACTAAAAATCCTTTTGATTTAGAACGAGTAGCCGGTGGTTCATCTGGTGGTTCGGCTTCGGCAATTGGGGCAAATTTAGCTTTAGGATCACTGGGGTCTGATACTGGTGGTTCAATCAGACAACCAGCCAGTTTTTGTGGAGCCGTTGGACTAAAGACGACCTATGGAACTGTGTCGCGTTATGGGGTGATGGCAATGGCGTCATCGCTTGATCAGATTGGTCCGATTACTAAAACAGTTGATGACGCTGAAACAATATTTAAGGTGATTTCCGGTTATGATCCGCTTGATTCAACCAGTCTGAAGGATCCTGTTTATCTAAAAAGCGAGACTAAATTAAAAATTGGTATACCAGAAGATTTTATTACCGACGGTGTGGACAAAGAGGTGCTTGAAGCTTTTAATACGACGGTGGAAAAATTAAAAGCTTTAGGTTACGAGGTACAAAAAATTAGTTTACCTAATATTAAATATTCCTTAGCGGTTTATTATGTCTTGATGCCAGCGGAAAGTTCGACTAACTTGGGTCGGTTTGATGGATTGCGTTACGGCTTATCTGGTCAAGGAACAGATTTGTTATCTGATTATACGACGGCTCGGGGAAATGGTTTTGGGACAGAGGTCAGACGGCGGATTATGTTAGGGACTTATGTTTTGTCGGCGGGTTATTATGATGCTTATTATGGCAAAGCGGTAGCGGTGCGGGGTTTGATTCGAGCTGATTATGCTAAAGCTTTTGATAAAAAAAACGGTGGAGTCGATATCATTTTAACGCCGACTGCCCCCACTCCAGCTTGGAAGATTGGCGAAAAAGGCGGTGATCCTGTCGCTACTTATTTAGCGGATATTTTTACCGTGCCGATTAATTTAGCTGGAGTGCCGGCTATGTCAGTACCGAATGGCGAGACTAAAGCTGGTTTACCGATCGGCATCCAATTGACAGCAACACATTTGGGAGAAAATTTATTATTTAAACTCGGTCGGGATATTGAAAATTTAACTTAACAAACTTATGGGTTTTTCTTTTAATCCATTTTATTTTTTAGTTTTAGTATACTATTTTATTGGCTCAACTGTTGAGTTCATATTCTTAACTTTAACTTCGGTTTGGTTTGGCGTTTTCTGGTTTTTTTTAGGGCTAATTTTGGTTGGTTTAATAGTTTTAGTTGGTTATAGGATCAATAGAATTACTAAAACTGATCGGGAAAAATTCGAACATTTGTTAAGTCGAGTAACCAGTAAAGATACGGAAACCAAAGAAGAAATTGGTTGGCAAAAGATTTTAGCTTATTTAGATTCGATTAATCAATCTGATTGGAAGTTGGCAATTTTGGAAGCTGATACGATGCTTGATAAAATGGTGACTGGTATGGGTTATCGTGGTGACAACTTAGGTGAAAAACTAAAATCAATTGAACCAAGCGATTTTACAACCTTAGACCAAGCTTGGGAAGCCCACAAAGTGCGCAATCGAATTGCCCACGAAAATGATTATGAAGTGTCTCACAAAGAAGCTAGGCGAGTGATCGCTTTGTTTGAGCAGGTTTTTCGCGAGTTTGGTTTTATTTAATATTTTTTTCTTATCATTTTCAAAGAGCTTAATATTTGTCTCCTAATATAGCTACCTTGGCGAACTTTTATTCTTAAAGTACCAAAATGTTCATTCATGTTAGGGTATATTTTAGCTGAATTGGATTTTATAAAACTAGTTTTAGTAAATTGATTTTTAGGTATATTTGTTATTTTTGACCAATAATCAAAGACTTTTTTGTGGCGATTTTTATGTAATTGATTAATACTTATTCTTAAAATTAATTCAGATTTTTTTACTCCATAAAATAAATTAAGCCATTCAATCATAAATTTGATCATAGGAGCGTCACTATTTGTAAAACCAAATTCATAATTGCTTTTTTTGTATCCTTCTCCCCAATATAAAGCTAATCCAATCATATATTTATCTCTAGAGTTTATTTTTCCGATTTGTTTTTGTCCTATTTTTTCGTCTTTATTTTTCTGTTTTAATAATTCTTTTTGTCTATGTTTATTATATTTTTGAAGAGCTTTAAGACTAGCTATTTTTTGATTTTTTTCTAATCTTAACTTTTGATCAGCGGTTAAATTTATATCTTTACACCAACGACTGACAGTACTTTTACTAATTTTAATTTTATGGGAAATATCATTTATACTGATTCCATCTTTTCTGAGGTTTAGAGCTATGTTTTTTTGATGTAGTTTCATTAAAATATTATAACGTATATAGGTAAATATATATATCACGTTAGTGTTAATATTATTGTTGTTTGCATAAATATAAATATATAGTATTATGAGGTTAATCGCGGGATAGAGGAGAGGCACCTCGGGAGGCTCATGCGAAAAGTGTGACCTTGTCTGGCAACAGATAATGGAAAAACTCTCTAAATTGCTGGAACGCCATTAAGCTTCTTGTGCTACAACATGATTCGAGAGGATGAGTGTGAAAGCTTAAAAAACAAGATGATTTGGTAATCAGCAGCCAAGACCAGTGCTTAAAATAGTACTCGTAAGGTTCAGAGACTATAATGGGAGGATCCCTCGTGGATCATGGTATAGTCCATTCTCTTTGGAAACATTGAGTGTAAAAGAACCTCCAGACGCCGGTTCGATTCCGGCTCCCGCAACAAGATGCAAAAAGGTCACCTCTGTGGTGGCTTTTTGTATTGTTTAAGAGTAGTCGGAATCTAACAGGAAAAGGGTCGGGAAAACTCTAGTTTTCCCGTAGAGGAAGGATTGGGAAAACCTTGGGTTTCCCAGGGGTGAGATAGCGAAGTGTCCGGCTCCCGCAACAATGATAATGTCTACCAAAAACACTACCATCAGTAGTGTTTTTGGTTTAATTACTGTTTATAAAATTGCCAAATGTTTAAAAAAATGGATAATTTGTAATGAAGGTTATAAGCTGGGGTAGCTCAGTTGGTTAGAGCGTAGGACTCATAAACCTAAGGTCGGCAGTTCAATTCTGCCCCCCAGCACATTTTTTGGTCTATAATTTAAATATGCCAGTGTTTAAATTAGTTAATCAAGATTTTTTTAATTCTTGGTCAAAAGACATGGCTTATGTTCTAGGCTTTTTTGCCGCGGATGGTTGTTTAACAACAAATAAGACAGGTGGACATTATTTTTCTATTCAAATTAAAGACCTAGATCATTTAAAAAAGATTCGAAAATTATTGTGTTCAAATCATAAAATAACCAAAAGAATCCATAAGAGAGATAGTAGTGTGTTTTATAGAATTCAAATAGGGAGTAAAGATATTTGGCAAGATTTACATAAATTAGGTATGAGTGAACAAAAAACCAAGAGATTAATTTTACCTAAAATACCGGTAGAATTTTTGTTTGATTTTGTCAGAGGTTATTTTGATGGTGATGGAGGAGTTTGGGTCGGTCGATTACATTCTCATCGTCAAAAACAAAGTATTGGACTTCAGGTTTATTTTACGTCTAGTTCTCAATATTTTCTCAATGATTTAAAAAATAAACTAATGACTTATAAAATTATTGGTAGTTTGTATAAAAGAAAATCTGAAGCTTATGTGTTGCGTTATGCGTCTAAAAGTTCTATAATTCTCTACCGAGAGATGTATAAAGATAAAGGATTATATCTCTTTCGTAAAAAGAAAATATTTAATAAATTTATAAAATGCGGGCGTAGCTTAGATGGATAAAGCGCCTCCCTGTCACGGAGGAGATCGTGGGTTCAAGTCCCATCGCTCGCGCAGAATATAAAAAGTCGGCCAGAAGCCGATTTTTTATATTCTGAGTAGAGCGAAAGAAGTGAACTGCTTCACTTCTGTTGGGGCTTGAAAACCGCAGTCATGTCGAGCCTGTCGAGACAGATGAGGTCGGGCAGGAGCCACACAATATTTAATGAGTGAAGCGAAATGAAATATTGCTGTGAGCTGACGCCAAGTCCCATCGCTCGCGCAGAATATAAAAAGTCGGCCAGAAGCCGATTTTTTGGTTTTTTAATTAGATTGGAATTGTTAAATTAGACTTGGTATAATGAATTAGAATTTATTAATATTACGTTAGACATGATAAATAATAAAGAAAATTTTAATGTATCAGGTTCTGGTGAGATAACCTTAAACTCGACTGAGGTCGAATTTATAGATGAAGCAGATACCGAAGCTAAGTCACAAAGATTTTTTGAATTTATTGAAGGAGCTAGAAAAAAAATTGTATTAGGTGTGTTGGAAGGTAATCATCAAGGTCTAAAACTTCTAGATCAATCTTTAATTAAATTAAAAAGTTTGGTTGATACCACTGTTCCGGGTAGTGCTAGTTTGGTCACTCAGTTTTTTTTGCCGACAATTGTCGATCGAGGTTTAATCAAAACAATTGAAGTTGGAACTAAAATATCTACTTCGTTAGCCAAATCAATGGTTAATACTGGAATTCAAATATTTACTTTTGGAACGCCAGCTTGGCTTGAAGCGATTCGTCAACATAAAGCCGTTAGTCAGACTAATGAAAAAATAAAGTCTAAACAAGATAAAAATTTAACCCCTTTGTTTTTTATTGATCAGATTAAAGATTCTGAAGTAAAAAAAGCGTTAGAAAATTATCATCAGATGCGATTAGATTTAGCTTTATTAAGAGAAAATCCGACTGGTGATAAAAATAAATTAGAGCATTTAGCGAGCCAGATCGCTTGGTTTGAAATGAATTATAAAGATGTGGTAGATTTTTCTATTTTAAAATCAATCTTTGAGCAAGGGGCAGAGTTTGGTCAAAATAATGAATTTTTGGTTAAACAATTAGCCGAACAAACGGCTGATGAGATGATTGCTGAAGTTGAAAATTATTATAAAAAAGAATTAGGTTCTAAATCGGATGTCATTACAGGTAAATGGTTGGGTATTATTAGAGATTCTGAATCGGGCCGTCAAAAATTAGTTGAAGAAATAGCTAGTCGATTAAAAAAAGTTATGGTTGAAGAATTGTCAGACTTAGATAGACAAAAAGAGATGAAAAAAGTGACAGAGCAATTAATGTCGGCTTTTGCGGTCAAGCGTAAATATTTTAAAGCTTCGATTTATTCAATTTTATCCTTAATTCCAATTCCACAAGCGCCACCTGAAGGCTATGATTCAATTTGGTCTAACATCACAACTAAAATTAAAGACGGATTAGTTGAAGGCTGGCAAGATCCTTCGTGGAAAAATATGGTTGTGCCTGATATGCCAAAAATTTCAGAAATGTTTGAACATGGTTATAATTTTATACCATCTTTTACTGAGTATAAAGAATTTGCTTTATCTCTATACGAACAGTCGGTGGCTACTTTTTTTGAATCAGGAGCCCAAGGCTTTTCGGGCCTGGCGCGGTTGAGTGTTGATTGGGTGAGAGATCAAGCGTCAGATTTATGGGACGGTTTTGTTAATTTGGTCTCGGAAGAATTATTTGAAAAATTAAATAAGATAAAAGAACAAGTTGGTGAATCGCTTGAAAATTTTTCAGAGGGAGCAACAGAAGTTATAAACATAAATACTCTCGATAATATTAAAGCTTATAATGATATTTATAGTAATAAATTATGATAAAACCTGAAAATTTAAATAAAGAATTGTTAATTAAATTAACCTTGTCGGGGTTGCCACCGTCGTTGCAGGAGTATGTTATAAATAATTTAGACAAGTTAACAGACGAGTCTAAACAGAAAATAATTTTAATTTTAGATAAAATATCAATTAATGAAACGGTGACAACAGAAGTGACTAAAAATTTTTCTGAATTTTTGCAAAACTTACAAGACAAAATCGGTGACAAACAAAAAGAAGAAATTAAAAAAATTAAACAAGAATTATTAACAGAATTAAATGATTAAGAAAAAGCTAGTTTAACTAACCTGAGTAAAGGATAGTTTAGTTAGACTTTTTTCAATTATAGCTTGAAGAATAGAGTCAGATTAAGGGTATTTTGTTGATGGTATAAATGGTTTGATTTTACTGGTTTATAGTGCCATACTGAAATCAAGTTAATCAATTAATTTTATGAAAAAATATTCTATTTTTATTATAATTTTATTACTCTTGTTTGGTTTGGGTTTAATGTTAATTATTGGAGGTGTCAATGATGATCTAAGTGAAGCTGTATCTGAAGAAAACGAATTAGAAAATAATTTAAATCCTTTTACTTTGCCTGAAACGGGTGACGATTTAGTTGGTGTAGATTTAAATGTTCCAGGTGATGGGCAGTCTATTGTATTAACTAAAGGAGTGTTAGATTTTGATTTAACAGAAATCGAAGGTGGGGGAACGGTAGCTTATTTAAGTTATCATACGATTAAAGTTACTGATGGTGATAAAACTTATTTTGTGGCTCCAGTAGCGGTTAATACTGGTGGAACAGGTAATTTTTTGTATTTAATTTTATATGAAAAAACTGAGACTGGTTTTATTCAATTAGACAATGAATTATTGGGTGATCGCATTGCTCTTAAATCTTTAGTTATCGATGAGACTTATAGTGCTAAAAAAGTTTTGGCGACTATTTTGGAGCGAGGTCCGAATGAACCATTTTCAGTCGAGCCAACTATTGAGCGGATAACAGCTTTTGAGCTTAAAGATGGACAGTTAATAGTGACTACTTATTACGGTAATTAGATTTTTGAATCATAATTGAATAACTAAGCATTTTGTATTAAAATAAATTTGCTTGAAAGTTAAGCCAATGTAGCTCAGTTGGTAGAGCACTCCCATGGTAAGGGAGAGGTCATCGGTTCGAACCCGATCATTGGCTCAACATTAAAATCGAGGTTGAATCTCGAAATCTTTTTATTGGGTGTCGAGAATACTCCGCTTGCTTTGCGGCGGGGATAGGACGAAGGACTGGTTTATTATTGATTTAATTTTATGGTAATATATTTTTATGGTTCAAGATAATATAACTGAACGTTTGGCTGAAATTGAAATTTTAATGACTGAAGCTAACTTTTGGCAAAATAAAGAACAAGCTCAAGAAATTTTAAGAGAATTTAATCAATTAAAAGAGCAATTGGCGATTAAAAATCAGTACGATAAATTAAATGCCATCGTGACTATTTTCTCTGGCGCTGGCGGAACAGACGCTGAAGATTTTTCGCGGATTTTACTGGAGATGTATTTAAACTATGCTAATAAACAGGATTTTAAAACTACAATTTTAGCCAAAAGTGAAAATGATCATAATGGTTATCGAAATGTGACTATTAAAATTGAAGGTAAAAATGTCTATGGTATACTAAAGGGTGAATCAGGTGTTCATCGGTTGGTTCGCTTGTCCCCTTTTAATTCTAAAGGGATGAGGCATACATCTTTTTCAATGGTAGAAGTAGTTCCAGATTTTCCTAAACCAAAAACTATTAACATTCCTGATGATGATTTAGAGATAGAATTTACTAAAACAGGTGGACCGGGTGGGCAAAATGTTAATAAACGGGAAACAGCTGTGAGGATTACTCACAAACCAACTGGATTAGTTGTACTCGTTGACGCTGAGAGAACTCAAGAGTCTAATCGTCATAAAGCTTTAACTTTACTCGAAGGTAAGTTGTACAAAAAGCAGGAAGACGATCGTAAAAAAGAAGAGCAAGGTTTGGCAATATCTAAAACAACAGAAATCGAATGGGGTAGTCAAATTAGATCTTATGTTTTTCATCCTTACAAAATGATTAAAGATCATCGAACGGATGTTGAAACTAGTGATATTGATAAGGTGCTCGGCGGTGATTTAGTAGAATTTATAGAAGCCGAAAAAAAATTATTTTAAAACTAATATAGTTGTATGATTAAATTTGATAATGTTAGCAAAATTTATTTTGATAAATTGCCAGCTTTAAGAGATGTTTCTTTTAAAATCGAACCTGGCGAATTTGTATCGATTGTCGGTCACTCTGGTGCCGGCAAATCAACTTTACTTAAATTAATTATTGCTGAAATAATGCCGACTAACGGTCAGGTTTATTTTGAGGACGTTGATGTTCATTCTTTGAAGCATCGTTACGTACCAGAATTAAGACGGCGGATTGGTAGTGTGTTTCAAGATTTTAAACTCTTGCCTAACAAAACTGCTTATGAAAATATCGCTTTTACGATGGAAGCGGCTGGCAGACCTGAAGACGAAATAGATGTTGATGTACCCCATATTTTAGATTTAGTTGGTCTTGATGATAAGTATTATCATTTTCCATTTGAATTATCTGGTGGCGAGCGTCAACGAGTGGCGATTGCGAGAGCTCTTGTTAATCAACCAGATTTATTGATTGCCGATGAGCCAACCGGCAATCTTGATCCTTTAACCACTCATGAAATAATGGAAATCTTTAAAAAGATTAATGAAATTGGGACCACGGTTATCCTTACGACTCACAATAAAGGAGTGATAGATAAATTGAGTAAACGAGTAATTACTTTAGATAAAGGTCATTTAGTGCGTGATGATAAAGAAGGGCGTTATGTTATTTAATTAATTTTTAGATTTTTTATTTTATGATCAAATTAAAACGTGTAATCAAATCTGGTTTAACTAATTTTTGGCGTAATAGTGCAGTTGCTATGGCTTCGATTTTAGTTTTGACCACAACTTTATTTGTGGTTGGAGCTTTAATTTTAGGGAGTATTTTCCTAGAGTCAACTTTAACCGGAATTAAAGACCGAGTTGATATTAGTGTGACTTTAGAACCAGCAATTAATCTTACTTTAGTTGAAGATCTTAAATTAGAATTAGAAGCTTTACCAGAAGTGAAAACAGTTATTTACACTTCACCCGATGAAGAATTAGCGACTTTTAAAGAACGCCACTCTGATAATCCATTATTAATGCAATCATTAGAAGAAGTGGATAATCCTTTTGGGGCCCGACTCGCTATTTTGGCAACGGATCCATCACAATACGATGCCGTGACTACTTTTTTGAATAATTACGACCAACGATCAACCGCTGGCGGTAGTAATTTTGGAGTGATAGATCAGATTAGTTATAAGAAAGATGTTGTTGATAAATTATTAGCAATTATTGATACGAGCGAAACCATTGGTTTGACGATTAGTGTTCTTTTAATTTTATTATCAATTTTAGTCACCTTTAACACTATTGCTTTGACTATTTATATTTCACGCGAAGAAATCTCGGTGATGAGATTAGTCGGAGCTGATAATCCTTATATTCGAGGACCGTTTATTGTTGAAGGAATAACCGCTGGTGTGATTGCTTCGGTGATTTCTATGTTTCTGCTTTATCCGGCTACTTTGTGGATTAGAAGCGTGACCGCTGGTGTGTATGGTGGTATTGATTTGGTGTCTTATTATGTTTCGCATTTCCCAGTCATTTTTGTAATTCTTTTAGTCTCTGGTATTATATTGGGAACAGTGTCTAGTGTTTTGGCAATCGGACGTTACTTAAAAGTTTAAATAATCCCCAGTTATGAAGAAACATCAGACAAAATATATCTTTGTCGTAGGTGGAGTTATGTCGGGAGTAGGTAAAGGCATCACTTCTTCCTCGATCGCGGCCATTATGGCGGCTCGTGGTTTTAAAACCACTGCTATTAAAATAGATCCTTACATTAATGTCGATGCCGGCACCATGAACCCAACGGAACATGGTGAAGTTTTTGTTTTAGATGACGGTGATGAATGTGATCAAGATATGGGTAATTATGAACGATTTTTGGACCTTGATTTATCACGAATTAATTACATGACAACTGGGCGAGTATATTTAGAAGTAATTAAACGAGAGCGTAATTTAGAATATGGTGGTAAAAATGTCGAGGTGGTACCAGATATTCCAAAAGAAGTTATCAGACGGATTGAACTAGCCGGAGCTGAAGCAAAAGCCGATATCGTGTTAGTTGAAGTTGGTGGCACGATTGGTGAATATCAAAATGTTATTTTCTTAGAAGCTGGCCGAATGATGAAAACTAAATATCCGGGTGATGTGGCTTTTGTCATGGTGTCTTATTTGCCTATTCCATCGAAAGTTGGTGAAATGAAAACTAAGCCGACCCAATATGCGGCGAGAACTTTAAATGGAGTTGGAATTCAAGCCGATATTATTATTGCGCGAAGTGAACTTCCGCTTGATAAAAAACGCAAAGATAAAATAGCAACTTTTTGTAATATTCTAGCTGATCAAGTGATATCAGCTCCAGATGTTGATTCGATTTATGATGTACCAATAAATTTTGAACGAGATAAAATTGCGGAGATTTTAGTTAAAACTTTAGGCTTAGGTAATCATCGTCATACTGATTTAAGTAAATGGAAAAAATTAGCTAATAAAATTAAAAAAATTAAGGCAGATAATAAGACGGTTAAATTAGCGATTGTTGGTAAATATTTTAATTCTGGTGATTTTGTTTTATCGGATGTTTATATTTCGGTTATAGAATCCTTGAAATTATCGGCTTATGAGGTTGGAGTACGGCCAGATATTTCTTATATTAATTCGCGTGATATTGAGACAGGGAAAATCAAGGTTGATGTGTTGAAAGACTATGATGGGGTACTTATCCCTGGGGGTTTTGGTACTGGTGGTATTGAGGGGAAAATTAAAGTGATTAAATATTTGCGAGAAAATAAAATTCCTTATTTTGGTTTATGCTATGGTATGCAGTTATTAGTGATTGAATTTGCCCGTCATGTGGCCGGTTTAACTGATGCGACTTCGCGAGAAATTAATTCTAAATCTAAAAATTTAGTGATTGATATTATGGCTAGTCAAAAAGAAAATTTAAAAACTAAGAATTATGGGGGCACGATGCGACTAGGAGCTTATCCGGCTAAATTAAAAAAAGGAACGATTGCTTATTCGGCTTATAAAAAATTTGATATTAGTGAACGTCATCGTCATCGTTATGAGGTAAATCCAGATTATATTAAAATTTTAAATGAAGCTGGCTTAGTTTTTTCTGGCACCTCGCCTGATCAAAATTTAATGGAGATAGCGGAATTACCTAAAGCGGTTCATCCTTTTTTCTTGGGGACACAATTTCATCCAGAGTTTAGCGCTAGACCATTTAGACCTCAACCATTATTTACAGCTTTTGTTAAAGCTAGTAAAATTCGATCTGAACAATAAAAAAATTTTAGTTTATAGGCAAGTTATATAATTCGTGATATCTTTTAAATATCTTTTTGCCGGATCGTCTAATGGTAGGACACATCCCTCTGGAGGATGGAATCTTGGTTCGAGCCCAAGTCCGGCAGCCAAGTGAGCGAAGCGATAACTTGGCTCCGGAAGCGAGTGAACTGCTTCACTTGCGTCTTGGATTCGAAGCCCAGAGCTTTTTTCTTTAGCAAAAGAAATATGTGAGGGTGGGCCCTGAGGCCGAGTCGAGAGTCTTAGACGAATCCAAGTCTGGCAACAGGGTATAAAATCTATTGTTTAAGAATCTTTAAAATAGTTAGGTTTATTAAATTATTATAAAAACTAATCGTGTCGAACTTTTTTAAAAAAGTGTTCTAGATAGGTAAAAAAATTAATTATATCTCTATGAAAATCGCATTCATTCATAATGAAAAAAAGATAGGAACTGGGGCTCATTATATTAATGATCTAATGTCTCTTAAATTAAAAGAGTCTGGTGTTGAGATGAAAAATTTTTATCCTCGAGTTTCTTTAGATACTCCAATACATCTTAGTGGACTCAAGAAGATTTTGTTTTTCTACTCACTTCTTGAAAAGAGAAAAGAAATACTAAAGTATAGTCTTGTGCAAGGCACGACGTATACGCCACTACCTTTTCTTGCTTATGAAATTCCGGTTATTACTCATTTTGGATCGACAACCAGAGGGTTTTTACAGTTAACACCTCTAGCTAATGACTTGGAACCTGATTTGAAGAAGATTTGGCACGAATTGAAGAAAGCAAAAGCGATTAAGGAGCTTAATATAAAAACCCGTCGTCCATTGAGAGATATTGCTGAAATAGAAGAATATGTTGCTTCAAAATCTGAAGCAGTGATTGCCACGTCGATAAAAGTAAAAAATGAACTTTTAGACATGGGTATAGATGAAGGAAAAATTCATTTGATCCATAATGCCATCGAAGATTATTGGTTTAATAACGAGAAGCTGGATTTTATAGAGGAACCAAATATTGTTTTTCTGGGAAGAATCGGAGGGGATGCTTTTAATTTAAAACTTAAGGGAGTTGATCGGCTCATTCATTTATATTCTCATTTTCCTGAAATAAAAAAAGTAACAATTTGTATGACAACTAACAAAGGGCTCACATCGTGGATTTTAAATAAAATTCAGAAACACTCATTGTTTGTAAACGTAAAGAAAGAAAATATTCCTAATATTGTAAAGAATCTCAGGGGGAGTATTTTATTCATCCCATCACGATATGAAGGTTTTTCTCTTAGTCTTATAGAGGGGATGTCTCAAGGGCTCGTACCTATTGTATATACCGTAGGAGTTGCTCCAGAAATAATTCGAAATGGAGAAAATGGATTTGTTGTGTTTTCGCAAGAAGAGGCCATTGAGAAGGTTAAGATGCTTCTGGCTAATCCTAAGCTTCGAAAAAAATGTTCCATTGAAGCAGAAAAAACATCTCTTCAGTTCTCAAGTTCTCTGATTGCTAAAAAACTCACTAATCTTTATAAAAAGATTGCTAAGTAAAATAATAAAATATAAGTATATTTTTGCTTGAGACTAAAATTATTTTCTATTAAAAAATCGAAAAAATATCTTAATCTTAGAGTTGTTTAATATAATAAAGAAAATAAAAAAAGACTTAAAACAGTCAAATTAATAGTTAAAATTTTGATTATATGATATATATTTTAAACCTCAACATCCTTATACTAAAGAGCTTTTCAGCTATATAATTAAAGCAAATGATGCTCCGGAAGTGAGTAAACTGCTCCACTTGCGTCTTGGGTTCGAAGCCCAGAGCTTTTTTCTTTAGCAAAAGAAATATGTGAGGGCGGGCCCTGAGACCGAGTCGAGTGACGACGAGACGAGAGTCTTGGGCAAATCCAAGTTTAGACTTTTTGATAGTCTTTCGATATATTTTAAGTAAACTTAGAGTAAATTAAAAATAAATGTAATAATACCATTATGAAAATTAAATTACTGACAGCTAGTGATTGGCAGATGTTTCGAGACATTAGACTGTCTAGTTTAATCAGTGATCCGCAAGCTTTTGGCGGTAATTTTGAGGTTGAAAAACATAGACAAGAACTTGATTGAAAAAAAAGGTTAACCAACCCTGATCGTTTTTATGTAGCCATTGAAGAAAACAAAACATTAATGTCTTTAGCTGGAGCAATAAAAGATGATAAGGGGGAGTGGATGATTATCGCAGTTTACACTCGATCAAGCGCCAGAAAAAAGGGCTATAGTCAAAAACTTATTAAACAAGTGATTGAAATATTGGAGGAGAAAAAAGTTCAGACTGTTAAATTAATGGTTAATACCGATCAATTAGAGGCCGTTTATTGGGTGTCGAGAATCCCCCGCTTGATTATCGCGGGGGATGAGAGACAAAATGATGTGGAGGGGCGGAGCCCCTTCTTTTACCAAAAACCAGCCCTGATGCCTTCGCCTAATACCTCGCCTGCTTTGCGGCGGGGATAGGACGAAGGACTGGTTTATTTATATACAAAATTAGGATTTAAAATTATAGAAACTCTTAAAGCAGAAAAAATGGGTGATGGACTATTCCATACTGAATATTTATTGGAAAGGAATTTAAGATAAAATTTAGTTTTCCCATTTACAATTATCTATATTTATTGTAGTATTTTAAAAGATTAAAACTGTCGGACATTTACAAAATGCCGACATTAAGGAGATCTTATGATAATTAGTATAGACACAAAGAGGCATACCCATCCTGTGCCTCAAAAATTGAAAGCTTTTTTGACTGACGTTTTCAGAAAAGCCAAAATCATTAACGAAAAACAAAATCTTGACGATGAGTGGAAAATCGTACAAGGTCGAGCCATGAAAGGGACCGCACATAGTCATCGTTTTAAAGTTATAAAACATAATAAAAAAGCCGTGACTGTGATTGTTAAGCCGGGGGACAACGGAACCGCCCGAGAATGTTTTTTAACACCACCACCCGGTGGACATGTTTCGGTGGCAGAGCTTTATGAAAAACTTTTACCGTTTTCTGGTAATGGTGTTGATGATCAGGCAAAAAATAAGGAGTCAGAAATGAAATCAAAGCCAGTAAACAGAGCGGAGTTTCTTAATTTAGTTAAAGCTAAACAAGAACCTCTGTTTTCTGCAGGTGATCTAGCCGAAGCTTTTATTCTTTCCGCTTGGGAAGACAAAAGTCCCGAGGATCAGTTATCCAAGGAATCTCTTAAGCAGGTTCTTGTCGACTGTTTTCCAGAAGACGAGATTACCGATCAATTGCTTGATCAAGCGATCAAAGATCTCGAAAACCGGAGCCTGATTAATGTGACCGCCAAAAAAGGTCGCGTCAGAGTCAAGCTTTCTTCTTCAGGACAAAGAACGCTTCAAGATGAAGGACGCGAAATCGTTCCAATCAAAGAAGATGTTAAAAAAGAAGAAGCGGAGACAGTCTCTACGCCTGGAAACGGGCATAGTCAAAAGACTGATGACGCGGTACTTTCACTCAGCCAAAGCCTGAAGACGGCCATCGAATCTTTAATGGCGGAAATAAAAGCTCAGGAGGCTAATCTTAAGCCGTTAAGGGAAGAGATTGACGGACTTCAAGCTAAGCTTGAGGTGGCAAAACAAGCGCTTTCGACTAAGGTGAAAACCTTAGACAACAAGCACAAAACTTTGGCCAAGCTTCAAGCTTCGCTTCAAGCGTTGAGCTAAGCTAGGTTGAAGCGTTTTGGGCCGAGGAGATTTTATCTTCTCGGCTCTTTTTTAATTTAAGTTGTATTTCAAAGCTAAAAGTCTTAAGCTTAGTTTGAGGATCGTTTCCGTCGAATATCATCCCGATGGAAATAATCCGTTTTTTGGCTCATCCTGTTTTAGCTCGGCAGGATGGGTCTTTTTTTAATTTTGGTTTGACAAATCTCTTAATTAGAGACATACTAAGAGGATAAGGGCTTAGTGATTTTAAATGTAATTATACCCTGCTAGTCTGTTTGACGCGGGGTTTATCTTTTTAATAAAATTTTATGAATCAAGAAATTAGAAATATTGCGATTATAGCTCACGTTGACCACGGTAAAACCACTTTAACAGATGGTTTAATGAAGTTGACGGGCGTTGGTGAAGCTAATATTTCGATGGACAGTAACGCTTTAGAACAAGAACGAGGTATTACGATTTATGCTAAAAATACTTCGATTGAATATAAAGATACTAAGATTAATATTGTTGATACACCAGGGCATGCGGATTTTGGTTCCGAAGTCGAACGAGTGTTGCGCTCGATTGACTCAGTTTTATTATTGGTTGATGCTCAAGAAGGACCAATGCCTCAAACTCGATTTGTCTTAAAAAAATCTTTAGATTTAGGACTTAAACCAATTGTGATTATTAATAAGGTTGATAAACCGGCGTCTAATCCTGATCGTTGCGAAGAGCAAGTCTTAGAGTTATTTTTAGAATTAGGAGCATCGGATGAGCAGTCTAACTTTCCGGTTGTTTATGCGGTTGGGCGGGATAATTTAGCTAAAAGAAAAATGGCTGATGATTGGTCTGATCTATCTTTGATTTTAGATGTAGTGTTAGGACAGGTACCACCAGCGCCTAGTTATAAGGAGAATGACCCACTTAAAGCCCAAGTATTTAATTTGGCTTATAGTAGTTTTTTGGGCCGATTAGCGGTGATGAGAATTTACAGTGGCAAAATAACTAAAAATCAATCTGTGTTTATTTATAAAACTAACGATCAAATTGTAGTTAGTAAAGTGGTCAAATTAAGTAGTTATAAAGGAATTAATGAATTTGAAGTGGATGAAGCCTTGGCTGGCGATATTGTGTTAGTTGCTGGTTTGGGTGAAATTAATATTGGGGAGACAATTTCTGATTCAGATAAAGTTGAATCTTTGTCGGCTATTTCGGTTGACGAACCAACGGTGGCGGTAAATTTTTTGGTCAATAGTTCACCTTTTGCTGGCCGGGAAGGTAAGTATGTTACTTCACGACAAATTGGGGAAAGATTACTTAAAGAATTAGAAGTAAATGTTGGTTTGCAAGTTGATTTTTCAAACGGTGATATGTTTGGTGTCCGTGGACGAGGCGAAATGCATCTGGCTATTTTACTTGAAAATATGCGACGCGAAGGGTATGAATTATCGGTTTCTCAACCTCAAGTGGTGACCAAAGAAGAAAATGGAATTAAAGTTGAACCATTTGAGGAGGTGGTAGTTGATGTCCCTAGTGTGGCTCAAGGTGTAGTGATTGAAAGATTGTCTAATCGGGGTTTTGTGATGCAAAATATGTTAACTCACGATAATCAAGTTCGGTTATTATTTGTTGGACCAACTCGCGGGCTTTTGGGTTATCGGAATCAATTTGTGGTAGACACTAAAGGTGAAGGAATTTTAGCGGCTCATGGTTTAGGGTTTAAACCTTTTGCTGGAGAAATCAAAAAACGAGCGACTGGTTCGATGACTTCGATGGCCAGTGGCAAAGCGCTTGGTTTTGCTTTATATGGTCTTCAGGATCGAGGTGAATTATATATTGGAGCGGGGACTGATGTTTATGAAGGGATGATCCTTGGTAATACAGCTAAAGGTGAAGAGATGATTGTTAATCCGACTAAGGGTAAACAATTAACTAATATGAGAGCGTCAGGTAGTGACGATGCGATTAATTTAATTCCACCCAAACTTTTGTCGATTGAAATTGGACTAGAAATCATGCAAGCGGATGAATACTTAGAAGTTTGTCCCAAATCTATTAGATTACGAAAAAAATATTTAACTGATAATGATAGGCGAAAAAGTCTGCGTTAGATTTAAAATTTTAATCATTTAATTTTTTAATAGCTATAAAGTTAGTAGTTTTTACTTTAATCATTTTTTATTTTCTGATTGAGGTATTTTTTGTTACACTAAAAGGATTATAATTTATAAAATATTTAATTTTATGACTAATTTGATTATTTCTACTTTAGATATTGTGCCAAATAAAGAAGTTGGTGAAATTTTAGGTTTAGTTAAAGGTAATACTGTGCGGGCTAGACATATTGGTAGTGATATTGGAGCTAGTCTAAAGAATTTAATCGGGGGTGAAATTAAAGGTTACGTTAAAGTAATGACTGAAGCAAGAGAAGAAGCTTTAAGTCGAATGATAAAAAGTGCAGAAGAGCTAGGAGCAGAAGCTGTCATCGGAGTTAGGTTTACCACTTCTCAAATAATGACTGGAGCGGCTGAGATTTTGGTTTATGGTACAGCTGTTAAATTTAAATAAATTTATTTTGATTTAATAGTTTAAAAAACAGTTTGAGGTTAGCGTAAAGTTTACGTTTTTATTAGATCAGTTATAATTGAACTATGAATGTTTTAGAAAAATTTTTTCAACGAGATCCTGAACACATTTCCGAGGAAACATTAGAGGTAATATTTTCTCAAATGAGAAAAGAAACTCAAAATACTCCTTGTCCGCATAGTCCAGCTTGGTTATTGGCTTGTCAATTGGCCGAACAATCGTCATCTTTAGTAGAAATTGGCTTAAGCGAGAGTGGGGACAACCGTTAAGAAAGAAATTGTAAGTATGTTATTATCTGTATATGTCATCTTTTCTTTTTGATATTGATAAACTGGCTCGTCAGTTAGGTTTAGATCACTTGCCGAAAGAGCGGCAAGAGGATTTTTTGGGTCGCTTGGAAGAAATAATTTCTTCGCGTATTAATGTAGCCGTGTTGGAAAAATTAGAAGAAGACGAACGAGAACATTTCATTAATTTACTTAATAATAATAACGACGAAGACGCTTTAAGTTATGTTCAAAATAAAATTTTAGACTTGGAGCATCTAATTAAAGATATTTCAGCTAAAACTCTTGATGAATTTGTAAGTTTAAAAAACAAATCGCAAAATCAAGATTAATGTTAAATAGCTTGTTGGGACCAAGCGTAAAAAGTAACAGCGGCACTACTTGAGACATTTAATGATTCGCAATTAGGAGCCATTGGAATAGAGATGATTTGATCGCAAGCGGAAGCGGTCTTTAGTCGTAAACCAGCACCTTCATTGCCTAACACAAATACAGTTGGTTCAGCAAATTTAAGAGCACTAATAGAAGTATCGCCTTCTGCGTCTAAACCATAAATCCAAAAACCACGTTTTTTTAAATCAGTTAAAGTTTGATTAGTGTTCCCGATTATAACCAAGGGTATTTTAAAAGCCAAACCAGCCGAGACCTTGATTACCGTACTAGTAATAGGGGCTTGATTGTGAACAGGTAATAAAACTCCAGCTAAACCAAAAGCGGCCGCTGAGCGGATGATAGCTCCAACATTGTGAGGATCTTGAATTTCATTTAAAACGACTAAGGCGGTTTTATGATCAGGTTTTAAATTTTTAATAAACAAACTATAGTCTATTGTTAATTGATCGATTTTAATTTTAGCAATAATACCTTGGTGATTAAGTGACTGATCTTTAGTCGTGAGATTTTTAGGTTTGATCTTATTTGCAGTTAGTAAACTTAATAGTTTTTCATCTTTTATATTTGGGTCTAAAAAAATATCGGTAATTGTTTCTGGTTTTTCACTTAAAGCTTCGTAAACTGCATGACGGCCATAAATAAAAATTTTTTCTTTTTTCATTGTTATATATTGCAATAAATTTTAGCTTTTGGCAAGGGATAGCCAAGTGGCTCGCTGTCTGTTAAAGTTGGTTTAAATTTATGGTTAATTTAGATAAAACCTTAGTCAAAATCCCGGGCTCAAAGATTAATTGCCAATTTAAAAGGCATAATTTGGCGACGAGGATTAAAGTTATAGTTCGATCATCTAATGAGGTGGTTATAACGGTGCCACCTTTTGTTAGTCGATTAACCGCTCTTTCTTTTGCTGGTTCTGAATTAAATTGGATTAAACAACAAATTAAAAAACATAAAGCTAAACCTACTCAATTTCGTTTGTGGGGAACCAAGGATCATTATTTGAAACATAAAGCTAAAGCAACGATTTTAATCAAGAAACGACTCGATTATTTTAATCAATTTTATAATTTTAGTTATAATAAAATTTTAATCAAAAATCAAACTACTTGTTGGGGTAGCTGTTCGGCTAAAAAAAATCTTAGCTTTAATTATAAATTGATTTTTTTACCAACTAAAATCCTAGATTATATTGTGGTGCATGAATTGTGTCATCTAAAAGAGATGAATCATTCAGCAAAATTTTGGTTATTAGTTGAAAAGGCAATACCTAATTATTTACAACGACGAGGTCAATTAAAAAAATATGAATAGAAGGTAATAATTTTTTTTTATATTAGATCTTTTTGATTTAATAATAAAAAAATGATTTTTAGTTATCAACCGAAATGTTAATAAAAAATTGAGCTGAGAGTAAAACTTTTTGCTACAATGAAGTTAGTATTAATAACTCTATTTTTATGCCTAAAATAAAAAAACAAAAATCAACTTGGTATTTATTTATAAATGATAATCGCTCCAAACTAATTATTGGATTTATTATTCTTGGACTTGGATTATTTATTGGTTTAATGCTATTTAAACCTTATGTAAAAAATTATAATTCGGTGACGAGCGAAATGGCGAATGCGCCTAGTCGCGGTGGATTTATTGCTAATGATAATTTAGGGATTAAAGATTTTGATAGTAACATCAATTCAAATTTACAGATTATTAAACAAGCGGATTTAACTCTAGTAGTTAAACAAACCAATGAAGCTATAACTGAAACTCAAAACATTGCTCGAAATTATGGTGGCTATGTTGGAGAAGTAAATATTTACGAAACTAATCAACGAGAAAAAATAGGACAAGTGGTTTTGCGGGTGCCAACTGATAGTTTTGATCAAGTGGTGACGATAATTAAAAATCTAGCAGTGAAAGTGGAACAAGAAAATATTAAAGCTGACGATGTGACAGAAGAATATCTCGATTTGAATGCTCGTCTAAAAAATTATCAAGCTGTTGAAACAGAATATCGCGATTTATTAGATTTAGCCGAAACAGTTGAAGAAGTTATTTTAGTGCAAAAAGAGTTAACTTTAGTTCGAGAACAAATCGAACGATTAGAAAGTCGTTTGGATTATTTAACAAAACGGGTTGATTTAGCTACTATTAATATATCTTTTAAATCAGAAGCTGATGTTAAATTATTTGGTTTAGTTTGGAATCCAATCCAAGAGCTTAAGTACGGCTTTAATTCTTTGTTGGCTAATCTGATTGATTTTGTTAATTTAATGATTCGGTTTGTGTTTTGGTTACCCTTGGGAATTATTTATTTAATGGTAATTGGATTAATAATTAAAATTAGTTTAAAAATATTTAAATTAATAAAAACGTCAAATAAAATAAAGAAATAAAATTTATGGAACGATTTGAAGATTCAACAAGAAAGATAGAAACTAAGCCAAAAGAAAATGAATCTTTTGATTTGGCTAATAGAATAGAGTCTAATAAAAAGCCTGACGTAAATAAAAAAAAGATAGAATTTAGAGACTCGCTTGATGATTTAAGTGACTTAAATCATTTTACTGACCTCGAACAATTAAAAACAGTTTTAAGTTTCAAACGAATTGATTTGGTGACTAGCATTGAAGAAGCAGAAGCTTTTTTGACTGATAATATTTTTAATTTATTAGTTGGAGTTTTAACTCAAGGGCATGATAATTTGAGAAATAATTTAGGCCAAAAATTACGCGCGATACCCGAAGTAGATTACCCAGGCTTGCAACTTAAAGTTAAAGAATTATTAAAAGCTAAATTAGATAAATTTTATAAAGCTAATCGTGTTAACTTATTAACCCAAGCGATAAATGAAACTTCTGATTTTGAAACACTTAATACCATTCTTGGTCAGTATAAACCAGTTGATGATTCGGGTCTTAAAATAGATTCTAAAGAGGGTCAAAATTTAGTGAATCAAGCTAAAGCTGATTTAGCTATTTTAATGACTGATCGAAATTGGTTAAAGTTACCAGACGATGAATTAGAGACAGAATTATATCATTTGACTACAAAAATCCCTCAAGAATTTGGTTTGCGATCTAAGGTTATCTTTTTAATGAGAAAAGAATTGGCTGATAAACGAGTAAAAGAAAAAACAGATAAGTTAACGAACTCGTGGTGGTGTAAGGCTAAAAATTGGTTTAAACAAGCGACTTAATTATTAACAATTTTAAACATAATTTATGGATACATATTTAATTTCTATTATTACAGCCGGTCTCGCTGGCGGAGTACTTCGTGGGCTGGTTGGTTATTTCAAATATCATTTTTCTTATCGCGAGGTTAAATTTAAGCCACGTTATTTTTTGGCTTTAGTCGGTATTTCGGGTCTAGTGGGGTTACTCGCCGCTTGGATAACGGATGATTTAGGATTAACTTTGTTAGGCTTAAATCGTATTTCACCAGCCATTGCTCTTATTATTGGCTATGCGGGAGGAGATTTTATTGAAAATGTCTTTAAAATTATAACCGGTAAAACGTCTTTATATTTACCTAAAAATTAAATTTCTGTTATAGATAATATGAGATTTAAAAAATTTTTACCTGAGTTTGTTTATGGTAGTATTGATGGCACTGTCACCACTTTAGCTGTCGTGGCGGGGGCAATGGGGGCGTCTTTAGGTTTAAAAATTATTATTATTATGGGTTTAGCTAATTTGGTAGCTGATGGTTTTTCGATGGCTATGTCTAACTATGCGTCTCTTCGTTCAGCCGATAAAGATAATAAGTCTAAACAAGGGAAAAAAGAAGCCAGAAAAAGAGCTGGTATTACCTTTAGCTCTTTTTTGTTGATCGGCTTTATTCCGCTTGTACCTTTTAGTTTTGGCTTGTTTAAGTCGATTAATTTAAATCTTTTATTTTTAATTAGTATTTTTTGTACCGGTTTAGCTTTCATGTTGATCGGTTTAATTAAAGCCAAGGTTAATCAAACAAGTATTTTAACGTCAATTGTAAAAACTTTAAGTCTTGGTGCTTTGGCAGCGGGTTTAGCTTTTGGAGTGGGTTATGGTCTAGAGCAGTTAATCCAATCTCTATAAGGGTAAAAACACTAACGCCTCGACTTATAAGTCGAGGCGTTAGGTTGATGCAAACATCAAAAGATCTTCCAGTTAGAGTTTAATTTTATTTAAAATAACGCTTTTAGTCTTTACTAAATAAAAATAAGCCCAACCGGCCGAAAAGTATTATAAACTAAAATTATAATATTATCAAAATTAAATCGGGGGACAGCTAATTAGAAAGCAGAATATCCAATTGGTCAATTTTTGCAGCTAGAATAAAATCGTTTAAAGATAAACCGTTGATCTTGTGAGATTTAAGAGTAATTATTAATTCATCGTAATTATGTAATAAAATATCTGGATGATGGTTTTCGGTTTCAGCCAAAGTGGCAATTTGATTAATTACTTCAATCGCTTGATTAAAGTTTTTCAATTTTAAAACTCTTTTAATGGAGTTAGTTTCAGAAGAAAGATCCCAATTTGAAATTTGAGTTAGGAGTTTTTTCGTTTCAATTTTTGTTAAAGGGGGTGGGCTGGTTTTACAAGCAGTACAAGTATTTGGATTTAAGGGTTTATTGTTCATTCTTTGACTATAGCAAAATTTAATTAATTTGAAAAATCTTAGTTTTGATCTAAACTAAATTTAATGACTAAAATATTAAAACCCTTACCAGCTGAATTTTTTCAACGATCTGGCTTAGAGGTTGCTCGTGACTTATTGGGTCAATATTTAATCCGGATTACGACGACTGGTGAAATATTTCAAGATTTAATCACTGAAGTGGAATTTTATGGAGGAGAAGATGATAGCGCTAGTCACGTTAGTCGGGGGATGACAAAGCGTAATGAAATAATGTTTAAGCAAGGTGGTTATTGGTATGTATATGTGATTTATGGACTTCACTGTATGTTAAATATAGTGACTGGCTTAGAATCAAAGCCAGAGGCGGTTTTGATTCGTGGTTTACAAAAAGTCACAGGCCCTGGTCGCTTGACTAAAAAAATGATTATTAATCAAGAATTTAATGGCAAACTTAGTAATGAGAAGACCGGTCTATATATTGCTAGTTCTGGATTAGTTGTTTCTGACGCTCAAGTTATTTTAAAATCTCGAATTGGGATAGATTACGCTTCGCCGACCGATCAAGCTTTATTGTGGAATTTGTCTGTGGATGAAAAATTCTAAACTCTGATTAATTTTTGTTATACTGAGAAATGATATTTAATTTAAATTTATGAAAAATATATTTAGTCACGTGTTTGTTACAAGTTTTTTAGATCAAAAAAAGACCTTACAAGAGTTATTGGAAGAATCTCGTGATCGAGCTGATTTTTATATATTATTGATGCTCGCCACTTTTATTGCGACGTTAGGTCTATTGTCTAATAATGTAGCTGTAATTATTGGCGGAATGTTAATTGCGCCAATCTTGTTTCCTATTTTAGGTTTAGCAATGGGGATAGTTACTTCGTCTGGTCTTGCGATTGGGCGATCGTTTAAAATATTAATTAGGTCTGTTGGGTTGGTTTTAGGATTTTCGATTATAACTGCTTTTTTGTTTGGAGCTCCGACTGACGTAGGTGAGCAAATTTTACTTCGAATTGAGCCCGATTTAAATTTATTTTTAATTGCTTTTGCCGCTGGACTCGCGGTTTCTTATTCTTGGGTCAAACAAAATTTATCAGCCGCTTTGCCTGGCATTGCTGTTGCCGTAGCTCTAGTACCACCACTGGCGACAGTTGGGATAGGACTTGCCCTTTGGGACCGTTTAATTATTGCTGGGGCTCTTAATTTGTTTCTGGTCAATATCATTGCGACAGTTTTAGGTTCGGTTATTATTTTTTCTTTATTTGGTTTTTCTCGCCTTCAAAAAGAAGAAGAACAAAAGATTATAGAAGAAGAGTTCGAAAGTCATATTCACAAAGAAGCTGTTGACGAAGCAGTTAAAGAGTTAGCTAAAGAAGGTTCTTTAGCTAGCATGCGTGATTTAGTGAACGATAAAAAAGACAATGTTTAAAATATTAATTATTTTAGGCACTGGACGACTTAATTGTCAATCGGCGCAAGTAGCCAGTTGGGTCTTAAAGGAGGCTCAGCAGTTTGGTTTTGAGGTTGAATTAATTAAGCTTAAAGATTGGCCGATTACTTTTACTGACAATATTGCTTTTAAACAAGACTGGAAAACCAAAGTGTCGACGGCGTCTGGTTTAATAATTGTGGCTCCAGAATATAACCACGGTTATCCGGGAGAATTAAAATTATTACTTGATTTAGCTTATGAAGAATATAACCGTAAACCACTTGGTTTGGTCGGTGTATCTTCTGGTTTAATGGGAGGAGTAAGGATGATGGAGCAATTAAGACAAGTCGCTATTGAGTTTCAATTGATCCCAATTAGAACGGCGGTCTATATTAAAAACGTTTCGACGGTTTTTGGTCCAACTGGGGTTTTGCAAGAAACTGTTTATTCAGATAAGTTACAGGAATTATTGACTGAATTTAATTGGTATTTAACTAAATTAAAATCTTAAGGTTAAGTTGACTTGTTGTTAAAAAACTGTTTAATGTAGAAAGACTTAAAGCTTGGATTAATTTACATCAGTAAAAAACAAAACAGGAGAGTTGTTTGATGATTCGATTAACGCTGATTCTCGTCGGTCTTTACTTGAGCTTGGGTGCAACTTTGCATACTGGACGTTTCTTTGCGTGTGAGTCAAAGCCGATGTCAGTTCGTGATCGCTTAGTCGATATTGTGGTCTTACCAATATTGATTGTGTTGGTCGTAATATTTTTTGTTGGCTTTTTTCTCTCGGGCTTAGCACTAGAGAGTTTAAAAGGGATCAATCGAAAGCTAGCTAAAAACTAGCCTCAACCAAAGTTTTAACTGTGTTACCGTCGGCCCGGCCGGCGGTTTCTTTTATGACAGCACCGATTAATTTTCCCATATCACTTTTAGTTGTAATATTTAAAGCTTGTTTTTTATCATTGATAATTTTTTTAATGTCTTCATCGGGCATTTCGGCTGGTAGGTAGGTTTTAATAATTTTTAGTTCTTCCTCTTCCTTTTTAGCTAAATCTAGTCGATTACCACTGGTAAATTGATTAATAGCATCTTGGCGTTGATTGCTAGCTCTTTTGATTACCGCTAAAACATCGTTATCGTCTAAAGGTTCGTTGGGTTTTTTGCCTTTAGCCATCGCCTCATTGGTGCAAGCGGCGATTAAGCTTCTAATAACACTTAAGCGGACTTGATCTTTAGCTTTCATAGCGGTGATCATGTCTTGTTTTAAGTTGTCGTAAATCATAATTTAAGGGTTTAATTGATTAATTTGTAAATTTCTCTTTATCATACCCCGAAGGTTGGGTTTGGTAAATGATGTTATAATGGGGTTAATGATTAATGATCAAAAATTTCAAGAGTATTATCGATTGTTAAATAAAAGTCAAAAACAAGCCGTCGACACGATCGAGGGTCCGGTGATGGTGGTAGCTGGTCCCGGTACTGGTAAAACTCAGATTTTAACGCTACGGATCGCTAATATTTTACGTTTAAGTGACACTAAACCTGAACAGGTACTAGCTTTAACTTTTACTAAATCTGGGACTAATGAAATGCGTCGACGATTAACTGAAATTGTTGGACCAATGGCTTATTCGGTTAATTTGCACACTTTTCATGGTTTTTGTGAAGAAATCATTAAAAGATTTCCAGAAGAGTTTCCTAATTTGATTAATCGGAAGTCTGTTAGTGATGTTAAACAAGTTGAAATTTTATCGACTTGCTTACAGGAAGTTGGCGGTAATTTGAAATCTTTTATTGATCCTTTATTTTATTTAAAATCTGTTTTGACTGAAATTAATAATCTAAAACGAGAAAATATTTCACCGCTTGATTTTAAAGTGATAGCTAAAGATATGGAAACAACTTTTTTAGCTAACCCTGATTTGTATAATCAAAAAGGTAAATATGTTGGATTAATGAAAAGCAAATATCAAACGGCTAGTAAGAAAATAGCCCGGAATCTCGATTTAGCTTTAGTTTATGAAAAATATGAAAAAGCTTTAGCGGTGGAAAAATTATATGATTATGCTGACATGATTTTGATGGTAGTCAACCGGCTAACGGAAAATTTAGATTTTCGGTTAGAAGTTCAAGAAGAGTATCAGTATATTTTGGCGGATGAACATCAAGATGCTAATGGCGCTCAAAATCGCTTATTAGAATTGTTGGCTGATTACCATGAACAACCAAATTTATTTATTGTCGGCGATGAAAAACAAGCAATTTATCAATTTCAAGGAGCATCACTTGATAATTTTGATCATTTTCTTAAATTATATCCTGAGACTAAGGTAATCGCTTTGTCTTTTAATTATCGTTCACGTCAAGCGGTTTTGGATCCCGCTTTTGATTTAATTAAAAATAGCACTGATTTGCCAAGCGAAAGATTAACCCCGCTTGAAGCTCAAACTGGCGATAAAAAAACTAGTCCGGCGATCGTGGTTCGGCAGTTTAATCATTTAGAATCCGAAAATCATTATGTGGCTTCTAAAATTAAGCAATTATTAACTGAAGACAAAATAAGCACTATTGCTGTTTTATATCGAAATAATAAACATATCACGGATTTATTGCCAGAATTAGATCAGTTAGATATTACTTATGAACTTAAAGCTGATACTAATATTTTGGCTGATTATGAAATAAATAAGTTTTTAATTATTTTACGAGCGATTGTAGATTTAAATAATGAGCCAGACTTAGTTCAAGCGATGCATTTTTCTATCTTTAATTTACCTCGGTTAGCGATTTATGAATGGTTGGCTGAGGCTAAAAAAAGAAATTTGAGTTTAGCTAAGTTAAACTTAATGACTGATTTTGAATCAACAGAAATTAAAACTTGGTGGAATAAGATGATTACTTGGAATGAATTAGCGCACAATGATTTATTGTTGCCAGTGTTACATCAGTTGCTAACCGAAACCAAATTAGTAGAATCTTGGCTTTCTTTACCGCAAGCTTATTTAAAAATTAGTTATTTAAAGCGCTTAATCAAAGAGGCTGAATCATTAGTTCGAGAAAAACCAGAAGCTAAATTAGTCGATTTTTTAAACCATTTAGATTTAATAATTAAACATAATATCACTTTAACGACTGATGAAGTAAAGCCGATAGGTAGTCGTTTAAAATTAATGACCACCCATCGAGCCAAAGGGTTAGAGTTTGATTATGTTTTTATTATTAAAGCCGTCGATGGTCATTTTGGTAATCGGCGCGAAATAAATTATTTTGATATTCCTAAGCGAGGATCAGATAAAATTAAAATTGATCGTTTAGCTGATGATCGGCGTTTATTTTTTGTGGCTTTAACTAGAGCCAAAACAGAAGTAAATATTAGCTATGCCTTGATTGACGAGACAGGTCGAGAACGATTACCGACTAGATTTATTACGGAAATAAAATCTGATTTATTATTTTTTGAGGATATGGCTAAAGTCGAGGAAACTTATGTTAAAGATTTAGATTTTAATTTGAAATTAAACACATCAAACTCTAATTTGAGTCAAATTGAAATTGATTATTGGCGTCAGGTTTTTTTGAGTCGACCTTTATCGGTCACAGCTTTGAATAATTATTTAACTTGTCCGGCTCAATATTTTTTTCGAAATTTAATGCAGTTACCAGAACCAGCTAAGCGTCATCTATTGTTTGGCCAAGCGATTCACGGAGCGTTAGAGCAATTATTTAGACAAGCTAAAAAAACTGATAAGTTACCAACTAAAGTTTCACTTTTGAAATCATTTGAACATAATTTAAAAAATTTACCTTTAACTTCAGTTGATCGACAGGAGCTTTTAACTAAAGGTCAAACTATACTTGATGGTTATTATAAAACTTGGGCTAAGACCTGGTCGCTTAATGTATTAGTGGAGCAAAAAGTAATTATTCCTGATTTTTATAAAGATGTTTCTTTAGTTGGTAAATTAGATAAAGTCGAATTTACTGAATCTGGTTTAGTAACAGTGGTTGATTATAAGACCGGCAAACCAAAAACTAGAGGTGAAATCGAAGGTAAAACCAAAAATTCAACCGGTAATTTGAAGCGTCAATTAACTTTTTATAAATTATTACTTGATTTAGCTGATCGTAATTTTGATTTTGGTTTAGGGCGTTTAGATTTTGTTGAACCAGATCAAAAAGGACGATACGTGAGGGAAGATTTTGAAATTACCGATAATGAGGTGGCAGAGTTAAAAGCGACGATTGAAAAAATGATAACTGAGGTTTTAGCTAATTCTTTTTGGTCAAATCCTTGTTTGCAAAAAGATTGTGATTATTGTCGTCTAAAAAAATTACTTTTTTAAAAAATTAGACCACAAGCTTTTGACTTGTGGTCTGTTCAAAAAATCAAAAAAACACGAGGTGGGTAAATTAAGACGCGCGGGCCAGACACGCCTTAAGATATGAGGAGATAATCAAGTGATCGATCCCCGTTGAGCCGTCGACGAGCCCTTGGCAGAGGCAGTGCCTCTCGTGGTCAAAATTGACCCACGAGCCAACCTTCGGCGTCGAACTCAAGGGAACGGTCCTCCCGATGACCGTTCCGTCGAGCTCGACAAAGTAGAGCTTCTCCTTCTCTTTCATCTTTAACATAAAAGACCCTTCCTGTTTTGAGCACCCCATTGTACTCAATCAAATTTTATTGTATCAAACTTATACTAAACTTTCAAATTTTTTTATGAAAATTAAGATTAAATCTTCGGTGGTTAAATTGTCATGAAACTAATAGAGTATTTTTTAAATATCGTTTATTGATGTGCCAAAATACTCACGAATTTGTTGCGAGAATTAGACGAAGACCTGTTTTATTTAGTATCAATTAAAATCAAACTGTAACGGAGACCATATAAAACGACAAAACCTAAGAAAATAAATAAGAAATTAAAAGGGACAAAGAAAAGAAATATTGTCGCTGAGAGGGGTCCGATAATATAAGCCAGAGGCAACATCATGCGTGAAATACTTAAGATATTAGAATCGTTAGCGGTGATTTTTTTAAATAAATAAGATTCTTTACTAATTTCAATACTAGCGGCCCCGACTCTGGTGATGAATAAAATGATCGCCCACCAAATTAAGCTAGTAGTAGTTAGAAAAGGGATAATCAAAGTTGCGAGACCGGCAATAATTAAACCAGTACCCATAATTTCTTTTTCGCCTAACTTGTGATCAGCTAACCAACCTAAAGGATATTGAAATAAGACAAATGGTAAAAGCATAATCGTAAAAATAAGACCAATGTCAGACCAAGGTAAACCGATGTATTCGTGTAAATAAATCGGCATATAAATAACCATAAAAGCATAGAAAAAGTTTAAGATAAAATCAACCGCCATCACATTATGAAGGTTGCGGTCGTGATTTGTTTGATTAGACCAGATTTGTTTAACCGTAAAAAATAATGATGGTGGAATAACTTTTGAGTTTATTTGAGCGTAGTTTGATTTGAAAGTAAAATAAACCGTAAAAGCGAAAGGTAGTAAAGTTAAGGCTGATAAGATGTAAATTAAATAATAATTATTTTGATTGCCTAAAACCAAACCAATTGCGAGTGGAGATAAGACCCAACCAAAATTAGCTAAAGTTAAAAAAATACCCCTAATGCCACCAGTGTCTTCATCTGATGATAAATTTTCTAAATATAGATCTAAGATGTATTTTAAAACAAAACCAATAATGTAATAAAAAAACAAAGCGCTTAAAGCTAAAAGAGTAGATTTAAGGTAAAAAATAATTGGTATAACTAAAATTAAATTAATTATAGTTAGTAGTAAAATAGATGGTTTATAATTAAAGGTTTTAACCAATAAGGGTGTAAAAGCAAGGGCTACTATTGTAGCCAAAGAGGCTAAAACAAAAAACAAACCAACAATATTTTCACCAATTAATTCGGCAATAAATGATGAATTAATATAGGAAGCAAAAGCTAAATGTAAAGTAAATAAAAAGCCACTCAAATAAGTATAACGACGCAATTGTTTTTTGTCGTTTAAAGAATTTAACATTATTTGTTTATTATACCTCAATTAAAACTGGAAGAATAATTGGTCGTTTGTGAGTTTTTTGAAATAAATATTTACCAACACTTTCACGAACTGAATTTTTTACATAATCAAAATTGATTGGATGCATTTTATTAGTTGATTCTTCGATAGTTTTTTTGATTAAGCCGCGAACGGTATGTAGCATATCTTGAGATTCTTTAAGGTAAACAAAGCCTCGCGAAATAATATCGGGTGATTTGCGAACCTGGCCAGTTTTAGTGTCGATGGTGGCAATAATGACAAACATTCCATCTTGAGACAAGAGCTGACGATCGCGAATAACTACTTCTTGAACATTGCCGGCTCCTAAGCCATCTACCATTACCACATTACTGCTAGCTGATTCTTTTCGAGCGGAAATGCTTTTTCCAGTTTTATCTACCTCGATTACCATACCGTTATCGGGTACGATTATGTTTTTTTCTGACATACCTAAACCAAGAGCAATCTGTTCATGAACACGAAGCATGTAGTGACTACCGTGAACTGGAATGAAAAATTTTGGTTTAATTTTGTTGTGGATAAATTCAATTTCACCACGATAAGAGTGACCTGATGAATGAATTTCGGCTACGCCATAATGTAAAATTCGGGCTCCTTGACGAGCTAAATTATCTTTTAATTTACCAACACTTTTTTCATTACCGGGCACAACTGAACTAGATAGTAAAACGGTATCACCTTTTCGTAATTTGACATATTTATGAGTTTTATTAGAAATACGCATCAAAGCAGCGAATTCGTCACCTTGAGCACCAGTGGCTAAGATAACTAATTTATTATCAGGATAACCCTCCATTTTATCTGCCGGAATAATGGTTGTGTTTTTAACTTTTAAAATACCTAATTCTTTGGCAATTTCCACGTTGGTTTTCATCGAGCGACCTTCAACGACCACTTTTTTACCTAAAGCTTCTGAAGCTTCGACGACATAAATAATCCGATCAAATAAAGAAGCGAAAGTACTAACGACAATTCGACCAGGAGCATCGGCAATTAATTTTTTTAGATTTTCATGAACTACTTTTTCGGGAAAAGAAAAACCTTCTTTTTCAACATTGGTCGAATCAGCGATTAAGAGTAAATTATTTTCTCGTCCTAATTTTTCATAAGTTTCTACCTCAAAAGGGGCAGGCACATTATTTTTAGTTTCGATTTTTATATCACCAGTCACAATAACATTACCTAGTGGTGTTTCGGTAATAACACCAAAGGCGTCAGGAATAGTGTGAGTAGCTCCAAAAAATCGAACTGTTAATTTGCCTAATTTTATTTTATCTTTTAAATCAACAACTTTAATATCAAGAGCTGGTAAATGTGAAAATTCTTCTTGTCGTTTTTTAATCATCACAGCAGTTAGCAAGCTAGTGTAAATTGGTGGATTACCGATTTTAGGCATAACGTAAGGAATGCCACCAATATGATCTAAGTGACCATGGGTTACGACTAAACCTTTGATTTTCTTTTTATTTTGTTCTAAATAATTAGTATCGGGGATAATAAAATCTATCCCAGGAGTATCGTCGTTAGGAAATTGCAGACCGGCGTCAACTATAACGATATCATCACCAAATTCAATGGCTGTCATATTTTTTCCAACTTCCTCGACTCCACCTAAAGGAATAACTCTAATTTTGCCAGCTTCTAGTGGTGGGACGGGAGTGTTAGATTTTTGAGAGGTAACAGGTTTTTTTGATTTAAAATTATTGTTTTTATTAGAATAAGTAGGGCGTGGACTAGGTGGAGTTTGATTTAGTGATCGATATTTCTTAGATTCTGAATGATTATTCGGGTTTGCTATTTTAGGTTTTGGGGTATCAGTATTATAAACCGTCCGGATACGAGTAGCCGGTTTTTTGTTGGTAACGGTTGTTTTTCTTTGATGATTAGAATTAGTATCTGTCATAGTAAAATATTTTAATTAATGATTATGATTAATAGTTAAGAAACAAAAAAGGGCCAAATTTGTTCAGTGTTGATATACCATTTATGAATATCAAGTAAACGATCTGATGATTTACTTAAATAATTTAACTTTAAGTTTTTAACGTTATTCGGAGCGGCGTAAATAAAATAGGGACTATACATAAAAATAGCCGGATAATCATTAGCAACAGTAATTTGAATGTCGTTAAGTAATTTTTCTCGTTCTTGGCCTGAGGGAATGTTTTTTAGTTTTTCTAATAAATTGTCTACAAGGGGATTGGTGTAAGAAGAAATATTTAAACCAGGATCATTTCGTTGTGATGAATGCCAAAAAGAGTATAGGTCAGCTTCATGTCCAACCACCAAACCAAATAAGAGGATGTCGTAGTTTCTAGGTCTGATAATATTTTGGTTTAGATCAGCTGGAGGTGTAGTTTCTAAGCTAACCACGGCACCTATTTTTTGCCAAGTGTCTTTAGCTTGGTTTGCTATCAAAATTAATTCTGGAACATCAGGAACGGTAATTGTGAAGCGTAAAGGTAGATTTTGACCGTTAATAGTTTTGGTTAAAATACCAGTTTCATTTAAAGACCAACCATCATTGAGTAATAAGTCACGGGCTTTGATAAGCCGTTCCTCTGTTTTTAGGTTGGTAGAACTAATTGCTACATAACCTTTAGTTTGAGGTGAAAGAGGGCCATTTAAAACTAAGCCATAACCATCTAAAATGTCTCGAACAATAAAGTCTTTATCGATGACTAAATTTAAAGCTTCACGGACTGTTTTTTGGGTAAAAATTGGATTTTTATTATGATTAAAGAAAAAACCAAAAACTCGAGGTAAAGGAGTGGTGATGATTCGAGCATCAGTTAGCTTTAAGCTACGAGCCATAGTCGGACTAACACTATTCATGCTGGTAATTTTTTTATTAGTATAAGCTTCAATTAAAGCTTCTTCAGTTGGATAAAAGTTAAAATTTAAGTTAGTGATCGCTGGTTGACCTAAAGCAAAATTAGGAAAAGATTGTAAAGAATAATTAGTTGGAGAACCGGCAATATCAGTTTTAATATTTTTGACTAAGTAGGGGCCAGATCCGATTGGTCTTAAGGTTAAATCATTGAAAGCAAAATTGTTAGTATCGACATTTTGCCATAAGTGAGCTGGCAACAAACCGATGGTGGCCATTGCGAGAAAACCGGGTATTGGTTTACTTAAAGTGAAAGTGACTGTTTCTTTGGTTATAGCTTCAACTTTGATGTCTTGCCAAATTATTTGATTAGGACTAAATAAAGTCGGGTCTTTTAGACGATTAACGGTAAAAACAATATCTGTTGTGGTGAGTGGTTTGTCGTCATGCCAGGTGAGATCAGGTTTTAAATTAAAAGTGTAAGTTAGTTTGTTTTCAGATATTTCGTAATCCAGAGCTAAATCTGGAATTAATTCACCATTAGAATCAAAACGCATTAAACCAGAGTAAATAACCGTTGTTAAGTCTCGGTCGGCCTCGGTTGTAGCTAAAAGCGGATTAACAAAGCGAGGATAGCCAATAACCCCTTCAGTAATAGAGCCGCCGTTTTTAGGTATTTCAATGGTCATTTTTTGATTTAATAACTGCAAACTAATACTAAAACTAATAGTGCCAATTAAAATTAAACTAATAACTATTATTTTTAAATAAGTTGGCAAAGATAAAAAAGCCAACCAAACGGTTTTTATCATTTTAGATATAAATTGACCTGTCGAATGACTAGACATTATGTGTGAAAAATAAGCGACCTTAAAAGGCTAATTTTTAATGAGATTATATAAAGAAAAATTAAGTAAATTTAAAACACTAAAGAAATTAACACTGATCCGACAAATAAAACGGCAACAATAAAAGTTGCATCAAAGATAATTTTTTCTAAACCGCGTCTTTTATGAATATTAGTTGCCCCACTATCGCCACCGAAAGCCCCGCCTAAGCTGGATTCATTTTGTTGTAGTAAAACTAAAACGACTAAAATAATAGCTGATATAACTTGAAACCACGGTAAAATTTGACTTAAAAAATTGATCATAAATTATTATAAGATAAGCTAAAGCGAGAAACTAAGTTTAAAAATAATACCTGGGTAGGCAATTAAAGGAAAATAGATTGAATTGAAGTCCTAGGTAAATTAGTTATATATCGCTTTTTGATTATAGCAGAAGATATTATAAATACAAGGTTTTGTAATTTAAATTTTATATTTGACTAAGTTTACATCTCGCTCTATAATTTAGTCGCATTATCAGTTTAATTCCTAAAAATATGAGCAAAAGAAAAAGTCCAGCCATTAAACCACTGGGGGATCGAGTATTAATTGAATCGATCCAAGACGAAAATTCTTTATCAGCTTCTGGCATTATTATTCCAGAGACAGTTAATAAAGAAAGATCAGAAAAAGGGATTGTGATCGCCGTTGGGCAAGGAATTGTAGGAGTTGATGGCGTTCTTAGATCAGTTCAAGTTAAACCTGGTCAAACAGTTTTATTTACTAAATACGGACCAGATGAAATTAAGGTGAATGGTGAGACCTATTTAATAGTTAGCGAGTCGAACATATTAGCAATAATCGAAGATTAATTATGGCTAAAAGAATATTTTTTAACAATGAAGCGAGACAAGCTTTAAAACGAGGTATTGATCAGTTATCCGAAGCGGTTAAAATGACCCTTGGGCCTCGCGGTCGAGCGGTGGTGATTGAGCGTAGTTATGGAGCTCCACTGGTGACTTTAGATGGCGTGACGGTGGCTAAAGAAATTGAATTAGAAGATAAATTTGAAAACTTAGGCGCTGAGTTAATTAAACAAGCGGCCGATAAAACTAACGATAATGTTGGCGACGGGACCACGACTTCTATTATTTTAGCGCAAGCTTTAATTGAAGCCGGAGAAAAAGCCGTTGCTGAAAAAGGCTTTAATGTCATTAGATTAGCTGATGAGATCATTGAAGCCAGTAAAGAAGTGGCTGATTTATTAGCTACTCAAGCCGAACCAGTTAAGGATATGAATAAGGTTAAAGAAGTGGCAACTCTCTCCGCTAAAGATGCTGAAATTGGAGAATTAATTGCTAGTGTGTTTAAGACAGTTGGCAAAGATGGAGTGATCACTATTGAAGATTCTAATACTTTATCTAATTCGTCAGAGGTGGTTGAAGGCATGCAATTTGATAAAGGATATATCTCACCTTATTTGGTGACTAACTCTGAAAAGATGTTAGCTGAATATAATGATCCTTATGTTTTAATAACCGATCGAAAAATTTCGGCTGTTAAAGATATTTTACCTTTAATTGAAAAAATGGCCGGGGCGGGTAAAAAAGATTTGATTATTATCGCTGAAGATGTAGACGGTGAAGCGTTAGCAACTTTAATTGTTAATAAAATTAGAGGCATCTTTAATACTTTGGCGATTAAAGCGCCTGGTTTTGGTGATCGGCGTAAAGAAATATTGCAAGATATAGCCATTGTAACTGGCGGACAAGTTATCACTGATGAATTAGGTTTAAAATTAGAAAATACCGAGCTAAATATGCTTGGTCGAGCAAGAAGAGTGATGGCGACCAAAGATGAGACGACGATTATTGGTGGTAAAGGTAAGAAAAAAGAAATTGAAGAGCGACTAGCTCAATTGAGAGAGCAAATTAAACAAACTGAATCAAAATATGATAAAGATAAATTAGCTGAACGTTTGGGTAAATTATCTGGTGGAGTAGCCGTGTTGCGAGTTGGGGCTCCAACCGAATCGGCTCAAAAAGAACTAAAGCAAAGAGTTGAAGATTCGGTTTCAGCCACGAGAGCGGCCATGGAAGAAGGAGTGGTGCCAGGTGG